>Ga0207420_1000301_pt1 | contig 62844 bp, 54 predicted proteins | sample ThiBio_inoc_biof_FD_183941 | JGI IMG/M metagenome (GOLD analysis project Ga0207420, IMG submission 183941) | Wastewater bioreactor microbial communities from Cape Town, South Africa - Thiocy_inoc_biof (SPAdes) | ecosystem: Engineered > Bioremediation > Thiocyanate > Unclassified | place: South...
ATTGTTGGCAGCACGTACAGATTCAAATGGGTTGACTACTACAACACAAAAGCGAACCTAATTAACGCTATTACTTCAAAGGGTAAGGCAATAACAGATGAGCTCAGCTACCTCAAAACCGCCCTCATGGGTACTACCGAGGTGGCCGGTGGGCTTATCCTCGCCAGAATGATGATGCTCAAAAATGCGCTGAACCAAGTGACAGCGGGTATTTCGGGCATGGACTCAAACGATATTTTCCTGTTTGCGAATGACACGGACGCTCTCAACGCCGCGCTCAATAACATGGCGACATTCCTTTTGCGCAGAAATGGTACCGGTAACCTTGGCACTCTTAAGTTCACAAGGAACGGGTTGGCATATTGTACCAGGAACGCCGATGGAACGCTTGGTAAGGCAATCATAGAGTTCAGAAATACGCCTATTCCGCCACTTTCTGACCTCGTGGCATCATTCACCGACACTAAGGCTGCTCCGGGCGGAAACGCTTCAAAAATGGGCGGTGTGCAAACGGGAAACTTCGGCTATGGAGTTCCTATCATTGTTTCGGCATACGATAACTTTTCTATGCGCATTACAGGTACCCTTGAAGCAAGCATCAACAATGTTGGGGATATGCCGATTCTTGACAGCCACGCTGCAATTAACCTGGTGCTGTACAAATACGATGGCGGAGTGTACACTGTTGAGCAAAATGTCGCTTCTCTGTACCTCTTGAGAGACGTTACAGGAACTGACTCCGATTCCATAGCCGTTGATGAAACATATACGCTGGCCAAAGGCACTTACTACTTGAGAGCCGAGTATTATATCAACACCTCAGAAGGCAGCCACGACTCCGGCTTTGTTTCGGCCGCGAACCTGCAGATGGTGGCCAGCGGAGCCTCAGGAAATCAGACCATGATCTTCGGCTCAAACGGATTTGTCCGGGTAAAAGACGGAAACAACTTTACCTATATGAGCGATGAGATGATGGCACATAGAGGAGTTTCGGATATGCCGGGTGTTCTTGCTTCGGCAAGTGTGGCCAGCACCGGAAGCAGTTCAAGGCAATGGGGAGCAAAGGTCAGTGATTCGTCAAAGCCGTCAACAGGAACTTATCAAATTAACCACACTATCGGTCATACGGATTATACAATTCAGATAACGCCGAATACAGCAGGAAGGCTTTCTTATATATCAGCAAGGTACCCCACTTATTGCACTGTTGTCCTTACAAACACAAGTTCAACCGCAACGGACACTGCTTTTGATTATATAATCATGGGAATGAATTAAATGAAGAAAGCCGGTTGTTAGCCGGCTTTCTTTTTTATCGTGAAATTCTATTTTACTGCAATCCTTGTCGCTTCAAATCTCTATAAGCGCTTGCTGTTATAGGAATAAACCTAAATGCGTTATAAAAGATCTCATACACAGCTGCGGTATCTTTCGCTTCAAATGCAGCAATGATTTGCTGTCTTGCGCTTGTGATATTGGCGTTTGGAATGTAGGCAAGGGTGTCGTAAACAGGATAAGAGCCGGAGGTAATTACAAAGTCCCTGGTTTCAATAAACTCCATTTGCAGGCCATAATGTCCGTACCCGTCAGTATCGTAAATAATATCAGAAGCCATGCGAAGAAGGGCTGGAGTGGCTGAAGTGGTGTCTTTGCCGGCCCACATCCAAGTTACTTCTGAATCAGCGATCTTGCTGTTGAACCCTCTTAAGGTTGTCGCTTTTTTTACTACTTCAAGCGGTGAAAGAGCCTGATCTCCGGCTTTGGTGAATCCTACGGCCTTTATTGTTGTCTGAGGTTTGACGTAAACCTTTGAGTTAGGATAAATTCTGAAGGATTTGACATTGTCCTTGCTGCATGAGGCAGTCACGATGACGATGGTGATAAATAAGAATAACTTTTTCATGATTCTTTCGATTTGCACAAATGTAATAAAATTATATACCATTGGTACAAATACTTACACATGTTTTAAATATCGTTTAAATGGTGTTTAAGTACTTTTTGTACATTTTGATTTATATTTATGCACATTTCGTTTTGGCGATTATAAAGCTGAATGTCAATTTTAAATTCCAGCCTCTTTTTAAATGCCTTAAGCTGGAAGAAATTGAACAGATAATTCATCAATTCTGGTATGTCAACACTCTCTCTCTTAACCGGAAGCAATCCGGATTCAATTTTTGATACCTCAATAATATTGTTTATTGTTGTGAGCAGCCTCTCCGCACTCTCCATTGTAAGATCAAGATAGGTTCTCCTCTCTTCATCCTCGCAGTCATCGTCAGAGAGAAGCTGGACAAAACCCATAATCCCATTAAGAGGGGTTCTGATTTCATGACTCATATTGGCAAGGAAGGCCGACTTCAGCCTCTCCCCCTCCTCTGCCTGAAGTTTTGCCTCTATCAACTTCTCAATCATTGACATTTTATGAAGCACCAGGCCAAGCTCGTGGGCGACCATCTCAAGCAACTGAATGCTTGCATCGTCATATGCACCCGGATCTGTATAGCTTTGTACTACAACTACCCCAAGCCTCTCTCCCTCAACTATTAAAGGAACTCCAAGCCAGCACTCCGCAGGGGTTCCGAAATTGAAGTTCATCCTCTTTGCATGCTCTTCCGACTCCGCCTTTAGGAATAGCTTTGGTTTCCCCTCCTTTATAACTATTCCCGAAAGAGAGTCTTCGGCCTTCCACTCGGTAAAATAGTCTTTTTCATCTATATAGACCAGCTTCTTCATCATATCGCTCTCCTTATCATAGAGGGCTACAAAGAAGTTTGTTGTATCAATTACCCTGCTAAGTTCCTCTCTCACACCGGTTAAATACTCTTCAATACTGTCTGAGGAGAGAGAAGATTTTGTAATGTTGTAAAGCACATCCCTGAACATCTCCACTCTTCTTTTTGATGAGATATCTGTATCTGAACCTCTGAAACCTATTGTATTTCCTTCCGGGCCATATAGGGGATATGCATTTGATGCAACATAGATTATTTTCCCGCTTTTTGTTTCAATAGGATTTTCAAAACTCTCAATAGTTGCCCCCTCTTTGATTGAAGTTAGAGCAAACTCTTTTATTTTTTCTCTCTCTGAGACAGGTGCTAAATCATATACATGCTTTCTTCCTACCAGTTCATCAGGCTTATATCCAATAATCGCCTCTGAATTGTCACTTATGTATGTGTAAAGTCCGTTTATATCAACCTCCCACCCCACAGTTTTGCTGTCAAAAGCGAGCTGGCGGTATCTGGTCTCGGCTTCAAGAAGAGCATCTTTTATATTTACAAGTTCAGTAATAAATTCAGTATAGATAATTATCCCTCCAATCTTCTCAAACGAATTGTACCAAGGTCTGCACTCCCATCTCATCACCTCGGATGTGCCGTCAGGCCATAAAAAGAAGTCATAATCATCCCTTAGTACCTCTCCATTCAAAGCGTTGTTGTGAATATCTTTCCATTTATCATGGAGAGTACCGAATGCGTCGTACATATTCCGGCCATAAAGATTATAAGCCGGGAGTTTGAAATCCTCAATGAATTTATCGCTTGCAAAAATGAAATTCAAGTTGTTATCAAGCACACAAACAGCAGAATAATCGTTTTTAAGGATGTAGTTCATCAACTCCTGATTGTGCCTGTTGAGCTCTTCACTCCTCTTAACATCAGTAATATCAATTACTGTTGTTATATAGAAAAGTGGCTCTCCGGCAGAATCCCGGTGAAGATTGACATTCACATCTGCCCAAAAGAGTTCTCCACCCTTTTTAACAAACTGCTTCTCTGACCTGAAAGAGTTTTGGTCAGAATAGTTTATCTGGTCCCGTATAAAGAGATCCTTCCACTCTTCATCCCGTTTATCCTCTTTAGAATAACCAAGCATGGTGTAAAAGGCTTGATTGGCTTTAACTGAGCCATCTCTTCTTATAATTACCATTCCGGCATTTGAAGTTTCTAGCAGAGCGAGAAAAAGCTCTCTCAGTTCAGCTGGATTCTCAAATGAAATCATAATGCAAAATATTTCTACCCAAAGATAGAAATTATTATCTTTAAACATGGACAAGAAATTCTCTCCATACTTTCAAGAGCTTCTAAGCTATATTATTAAGCACGCCAACAGCTCAATTGCCATCCACGACCGGCAGATGAATTATCTTTTTGTTAGCGAAAAGTACATCCAGGAGTACAAAATTTCCAATCTGGATGTTATTGGAAAAAATCATTACGAAGTATTTCCGGACTTACCCCAAAAGTGGAGAGAGGCACATAAGAGGGCGTTAAAAGGGGAGATTGTAACCGGAGATTCAGATAAATATATTAGGGAGGACGGGACAGCGGAGTGGACTGACTGGGAGTGTCGGCCATGGTATGACGAAGATGGGTCAATAGGTGGCATAATTGTATACACTGCCATGACAACAAGGCTCAAGAAGATGCAGAGCCTTTTGATGGAGAGTGAAGCTCTATCAAAAACAATGGCTGAAGACTGGGATAAAACATTCCATGCTATGAGGGATGGTGTTGCGCTGCTTGATGACAATCACCATATTATCAGAGCCAATAAGGCATTTTTAACAGCAGTAGGGAGAGAGGATCTCAGCTTTATGAGTGATGAGTGCTTCTATAAAGAGGAGGGTAAAATTTTACCGGATAAATTGTGTCCGTATCACAGAATGAAGATAAGTAAATGCCGTGAAACTGCAGAGACTGAAATTAACGGAAGGGTATTTGAGATTGTAATAGACCCTTTATTTGAGGAGAACGGAGAGGTTAAAGGGGCAGTTCAGATACTCTCTGATATTACTGAGAAGAAGAGATCTGAGAGAGTTCAACAGGTGCTGTATAATATTGCTAAGGCTTCTATTACATACTCAACAATTGAGGCTCTTCTGAAATATGTGCAGATAGAGCTCAATAGGATATTGGAGGCAGAGAATTTTTTTGTGGCAATGTACAACAGAGAGAGAGATACCATTGTAAAGATTGTTTTCAGCGATGAAAAGGAGGAGCGAAGAGAGAGAGATGCAAAGCCGACTCTTTCCGGATTGGTTATTAAAATGAAAAGACCTCTTCTTCTTACAATGGATGAGGCAAGAGAAATTGCTGCAAAGAATGGCATGGATATTTCAAAAGCGGGCCACCCTTGTGAAAAGTGGCTTGGGGTACCTCTCCTTATTGACGGAGAGGTGATTGGGGTTATGGTTGTTCAGAGCTATGTTAATCCAAATGCTTATCAGGAGAGAGATGTGAAGATTATGGAGCTTGTCGCTCATGAGCTTGCATTGACTATTCAGAGGATGGATATTGTTAACAACCTTATTGATGCAAAGGATAGAGCAGAGGAGAGTGACAGATTAAAATCGGCCTTCCTTGCCAATATGAGCCATGAGATAAGGACACCCTTAAATGGGATAATGGGTTTTATCCAGGTTCTTAAGGAGGAGCAATACTCAGAAGAGGAGAAACAGATGTACTTTAAACAGATAGAGAAGAGCTCCGAAAGACTTCTTTGCACTATAAACAACATCATAGACATTTCTAAAATTGACACCGGTCAGATAAGGGTGGTAAAGAGCAGAACAGACCTTAACGATGTAATAGCAACTCAGTTTGCTCTTCATAAAAAGGCCGTTGAGGATGTCGGTTTAAAATTAGTAATGAGGATTGAGAGCAGTCATCCTCAAATTATCGTGGAGACAGACCAGCTTCTTGTTGAGAGAATACTGGCAATTCTTATCAGCAATGCTATCAAATTCACTCAGCAGGGGCGGATAGAGATAGGATGCAAATTGGTTAATAACAGGGCGGAAGTCTATGTCTCCGACACAGGAATCGGGATCCCGAAAGAGAGACAAAATGCCATTTTTGAGAGATTCGTACAGGCAAACCTTGATTATAAAAGGACTCAGGAGGGTTCCGGTTTGGGGCTTCCTATAGTAAAAGCTTATGTTCTGGCACTTGGAGGAGAGATTAAAGTAGAGTCAGAGCCCGGCATAGGGAGTAAGTTTACATTCATTTTTTAAAAATCTCAACCGAACGTCCGGACTATACTTGCCCGGTTGCACCCCACCAGCCCGGTGTCACCCCAGGGGTAAAGTGTCAAAAGGCTAATAATCAAGAATTTAAACTAATAAATCTATTTCTATATGAAGTTGAATATCAGCAAATTGACACTTTACCCCTGGGGTGACACCCGCACCAGCACCCGGTACTCAGGTTTGGGGTTGAGTTTGGGTATGGGTTACGGTTTTGGCTTGGTACTTTGTTTCTGTTTTTTGGGGACATTGGCCAGTTACGGACAGAGCCTGAGAGAGTGGTCAATTGAGGAGCTGCAGTTAAGCGCAGAACGGAATTACCCGCTTGTAAAGCAGTATGATCTTATTGAACAGAGCAGGGATTTTTCGGTGTCAAATGCCTCCAAAGGTTATTTACCTCATATTTCACTAAGCGGAAGGGTAAGTTTCCAGTCGGATGTTACTCAGTTGCCGACAGCGATACCCGGTATAACACCAATGAACAAGGATCAGTATCAGGCCCTGCTGGAGATCAACCAGACTATATGGGATGGAGGTGCAATAGAGTCACAGAAAAAAATTGCAAGGGCGACATCTGAGACAGAGATGAAAAAGACAACAGCAGATCTGTATGCAATCAGAGAGCGAGTGAATCAGCTATTTTTCGGGATATTGCTCTATGAGGAGCAAATAAAACAGACAGAAATTTTAACAGATGAGTTAAATAACAATTTTAAGAGGGTTGTAGCATTTGTTGAGAATGGAATCGCTTTAAAATCAGATGTAGATGCCATAAAGGTTGAGATACTTAAGGCCTCTCAGAGAATGGAGGAGTTGAAAATGGCCGAAAGAACCTACAGAGAGATGCTGGGAGCACTTACCGGTATTGAGAGTGTAAAGAGTGACTCATTTAAGAGGCCTGTCGGTGATTTGATAAGTAGTGAAAACAGAAGACCTGAACTGGAGTATTTTAAATCTCAGCTTAACCTTATAAAAAGTCAGGAGAGCAGTATAAAAGCGACGACAATGCCTCGGCTTAACCTGTTTTTACAGGGAGGCTACGGTAACCCCGGTCTCAATATGCTTAAAAACGAGTTTTCAGCATACTATATTGGAGGGGTAAGGCTTGTTTGGAATATAGGTGCACTCTATACGAGGGGTAACTCTCTGAAGAGACTTGAGGCTGGCAGGGAGAGCATCATGGTTCAGCGGGAAACATTCCTATTCAATAGCTCTCTCGCCGAGAGACAGCAGCTTAACGAGATTACTAAACTGAATAATTTGCTTAAGGCCGATGATGAGATTATTACTCTGAGAGAGAGCATAAAGAGGTCGGCAGAGATGAGAGTACAGGAGGGGACAATGTCGGTATCTGACCTGATAAGGGAGATAAATGCGCTCAATCTGGCCCGACAGGAGAGGGCAACACATGAAATCATGAATCAAATGGCAATTTACTCATTCAAATATCTGATAAACAATTAAATATATGAAATACAATTTTGCATTCAGAGAACTTTCTATACTTTCGCTTATCCTGATATCCTTTGCATGTAGCAGAGATTCGGGGATTTATGACGCCTCCGGTTCGTTTGAGGCTACTGAGATAATAGTCTCCTCAGAGGTTGGAGGGAAAATTCTGGAGTTAAATATAAACGAGGGTGATTTAGTTGAGGGCGGCACGGTGCTTGGTCAGATAGATACCGTACAGCTTTGGTTAAAAAAGAGGCAAATTCTTGCTACAGTGCGGGCACTTGAAGCGCGCCGCCCTCAGGTGGGCAAGCAGATAGCAGCCATTGAGGAGCAGATATCTGTTCAGACTACTGAAAAAGAGCGGGTTGAGCGTCTTCTTAAGGCTGGTGCTGCAACAGGAAAACAGCTTGATGACATTAATGCCTCTTTATCAATTCTTAATAAACAGCTGGATGCTCAGCGCTCCTCTCTGACCAACACATCGGGTGGGATAACTGAAGATGCGGCTGCACTTATGATTCAGGTAGAGCAAATAAATGACCAACTGCAAAGGAGTCGCATAACCTCCCCTATCCGGGGAGTCATTCTGGCTAAATATGCGGAGGTCGGTGAGGTTACGGGAGCAGGAAGACCCATCTTTAAAGTTGCCGATATAGAGCATATGATTCTTAAGGCTTATATAACATCCGACATCCTTACCATGGTTAAGCTGGGGCAAACAGTAAAGATCTTTGCCGACTTTGGAGCGGATAGCAGCCGTGAGTATGAGGGGAGAATAGTCTGGATGTCTGACAAAGCCGAATTCACCCCAAAAACTATTCAGACCAGGAGCGAAAGGGACAATCTGGTTTATGCTGTTAAAATTGCTGTTACAAATGATGGTTTTCTCAAGTTAGGTATGTATGGGGGAGTTAAACTTTAAAGCAGTTAATGTTAAGTCACTTGCAAAAAACTTTGGCAAGGTGAAGCAGGGGGGCGGCGGCTCCGGAGGAGGAGTCGCCGCCTTGGGAGGGCTCTCGTTTGAGGTTGATAGGGGTGAGATTTTTGGGGTAATCGGGCCGGATGGTGCGGGGAAGACAACTCTTTTCAGGATACTTACCACTCTGTTGCTACCAGATAGTGGCGAGGCAAGGGTTATGGGATTTGACACTGTTAAGGATTACAGGGAGATCAGAAAAATTGCAGGATATATGCCCGGGCGGTTCTCTCTATATCAAGATCTTACAGTTGAGGAAAACCTTAAAATCTTTGCAACTCTGTTCAACACAACAATTGAGGAGAATTATCACTTGATCAGGGATATATACGAACATCTTGAGCCCTTTAAAAAAAGGAGAGCGGGAGCACTCTCCGGGGGGATGAAGCAGAAGCTGGCTCTGAGTTGCGCACTTATCCACAAACCTGAGGTACTCTTTCTTGATGAGCCAACAACGGGTATAGATCCTGTCTCAAGAAAAGAGCTGTGGGAGATGCTCAGAAGGCTAAAGAAGCAGGGTATTACAATTATAGTCTCTACACCCTATATGGACGAGGCCTCACTGTGCGACAGAATAGCACTGATGCAGGATGGAAAATTCCTCAGATGCGATACCCCATCGGCTATTATTGCATCATTCGGAAAGAATCTCTTTAGCGTTAAGGGTGATAAAATGGGCGCTATGCTTGAGGGATTAAGAAGAGTGGAGGGGGTCTCATCCTGTTTTGCATTTGGGAATTCGCACCATATAACTGCCGAAAAGGATAATGGGACTAAATCGTCTCTTACTGTAACCTCTCTTAAAGCCCATCTTGAGAGTGCCGGATTCACAGATGTAGAGGTGACTGAGGCCGAACCTACAGTTGAAGATTGTTTTATGGAACTATTGAGCAAATGAAAGTTATAGAGGTAGAAAACCTGACTAAACGGTTCGGCATCTTTACGGCTGTTGACAACATCTCCTTTTCCGTAGAGAGAGGGGAGATTTTCGGCTTTCTGGGGGCAAACGGAGCAGGAAAAACAACTGCAATGAAGATGCTCTGCGGACTACTGAGACCATCGGCAGGTAAAGGGAGCGTTGCCGGATTTGATATAAACAGGGATAGTGATAAGATTAAGGCTGCCATAGGCTATATGAGTCAAAAATTTGCGCTTTATGAGGATCTCAAGGTGTGGGAAAATATAAGATTATATGCAGGAATATATGGTGTTCCTGAGAGAGAGGCAGCCCGGCGGACAGACGCCCTGCTTGAGGAGCTCGGCCTGAGCCATGAAAAAGAGAGCCTGGTAAAATCGCTCCCGCTTGGATGGCGGCAGAAGCTCGCCTTTTCTGTTTCCATTTTTCACAGACCGGGCATCGTTTTTCTTGATGAGCCCACAGGAGGCGTTGACCCTGTAACAAGGAGGCAGTTCTGGGAGATGATTTACAAAGCCTCGGAGAGTGGGATAACGGTTTTTGTGACAACACATTATATGGATGAGGCCGAGTATTGCAACAGGGTTTCCATAATGGTGGACGGAAGAATAGCCGCTCTGGACTCCCCTGCCCTGCTCAAAAAGGAGTATGGGGCCGAAAGTATGGATGATGTTTTCAGAAGACTTGCCAGAAAATCAGTAAACGGAGGATTATGAGAGCATTCAGAATATTTGTTCAGAAAGAGTTCTTCCACATAATGAGGGACAGATGGACCACCCTTATTTTGTTGGTATTACCCATCCTTATGATAATCCTCTTTGGGTTTGGAATTACTACCGAAATCCGAAACACAAAGTTTGCGGTTTACGAACCCTCAGGAGACCACACCACAAGAGCAATAGTAAACAAACTGGAGAGTAGCGAATATTTTATACTTGAGAGGTATATCAAATCTGAAGATGAGATAGAGCAGCTTTTCAGACAGGGTAAAACCGGATTTGCTGTTGTGTTTGGGAAAGAACAGATTCTGCTGGTAGCGGATGGTACTGATCCAAATACTGCATCAATACTTACCAATTATGCAACTACGCTAATTAATTCATATCTGCAGGAGAGTGCTCCTACCGCAACCGACGCCGCCTCCCGGGCAATCACCCCTGAGATCCGGCTCCTCTACAATCCCACCCTCAAAAGTGCCTATAACATAGTTCCCGGCATAATGGGAATGATACTAATGCTCATCTGCGCACTGATGACATCGGTATCAATAGCCAGAGAGAAGGAGCTGGGGACAATGGAGGTTTTGCTTGTTTCACCAATGAAACCATACCTGATCATCCTGAGTAAAATTGTCCCATACTTTACAATATCAGTTATAAATTACATAACCATCCTCCTGCTATCAGTCTTTGTTCTCAAAGTTCCCATTGCCGGCAGCCTTGTACTGCTTTCAGGAGTGTCACTTCTCTTCATAATAGTCTCGTTACTAATAGGGATTATGATATCCTCACTCGTGGATAAACAGATAGTTGCCCTTCTGATTTCCGGAATGCTGCTTATGATGCCAGCTGTATTCCTCTCAGGATTAATGTTCCCTATAGAGAGCATGCCTCAGGTGTTGCAGTGGTTCTCCCATATCCTCCCGGTAAAGTGGTTTATTATAGCTGTACGGAATGTAATGATCAAAGGCCTGGGGTTCTCCTCAATAATAAGAGAGGTGCTCATCCTTACAGGAATGGGTATTGCTATTTTGATAGTGAGTGTGAAAAAATTTAAATACAGACTGGAGTAGCAATGCTAAAATATTTACTGGAGAAAGAGTTTAAGCAGTTTTTCAGAAACAAGGCCCTGCCAAAAATGGCAGTGATTATGCCATTTATGGCAATACTCATCTTTCCCCTGGTTGCGAATTTTGAGATAAAAAACATCAGTCTGGCCGTGGTTGACAACGACAAAAGCTCCACTTCACGGGAGTTAATACAAAAAGTTGCCGCAGGTGGATACTTCTCTATATCAGAGGTTGCATCCACATATACCCACGCACTCAGGAGTGTTGAGCTTGACAAATCAGATATAATTATGGAGATCCCCGCCCACCTGGAGAGAGATCTTCAAAGAGAGGGCAGCTCAGAAATACTAATATCGGCCAATGCGGTAAGTGCTACAAAAGGGGGGCTCGGCAGTGCATACCTTGCCGGAATAATAGGAGATTTCAACAAAGAGATTAATGGAAATATCTCTACGGTAGTGGCCGACAGTTTCACCATCACTCCCCGCTTCTGGTACAACCCTCGCCTGCTATACACTTACTTCATGGTTCCGGCACTTATGGTAATGGTGCTGGCGATGGTCTGCGGCTTCCTGCCCGCCCTCAATATTGTAGGTGAAAAGGAGAGCGGTACAATAGAGCAAATTAACGTCACACCCGTAACTAGGCTAAGCTTTATACTCTCCAAGCTTCTCCCCTACTGGATAATCGGCTTTGTAGTGCTGACAATCAGTTTCTTTGCCGCCTGGATTGCCTACGGACTCACCCCTGCCGGAAACCTTGGCACCATCTACCTCTTTGCTGCACTGTTCGTACTGGCCTTTTCTGGGTTTGGCCTCGTAATCTCAAACTACGCCACCACCCTCCAGCAAGCTATGTTTATGATGTTCTTCTTTGTCCTCACCTTCATCTTTATGAGCGGGCTCTACACCCCCGTCGCCAACATGCCCCGGTGGGCCCAAAACCTCAGCATCATAAGTCCACTAAAATACATCATCATCGTCCTCCGCCAAGTCTATCTCAAAGGCAGCACCTTCACCGAACTCCTCACCCCCTTCTGGATGCTCACCGCATTCGCAATATTCTTCAACGGCTGGGCCGTTCTAAGTTACCGAAAGAAGAGCTGAAGGTAGGAGGTGGCCACCCCAGGGGAAAATGGCTAAAAGGCTGTTAATGTAGTAATTACGAAAAAATAGTAGCTTATAATACGCTAAATATCAGTCGTTTGACCATTTCCCCCTGGGGTGGCTTCACGCTCAGGGTTACTTCGCCTTTGGTTTTGTAAATAGCCTCCTGCTCAACCTCACTTATAGACTTAACATCTTTTCCGTTAAGCTCAAGGATTCGGTCACCTCCCTTTAACCCGGCCCTCTCTGCCTCGGAACCGTGATAGAGGCCATTTACCACCCAACAGTCCAATGTTTTGCTTCTATCAGTAAATGTGAATCCTAGGGTATTAAAAACAGACATATTATTGAAAAGACTATTTGGTTTAAGGTAGAGCCTCTTGTTTTTCAAGTCAATAATAACATAAAATCGTTCCCAAACCTTGTTACCAATCAAGCCTATATGATCACTTTTGCCGGACAACGCACCACCTGAATCTGTACTATATTCTATAATTAAATCATTCATATCAAAAGAGGCAATTGTACTCTTTTTGGCACGAAATTGCCAACTTGATGATTTACCGCCAATACCTCCAATCTCATAAGTTAGACCAAACTTCTCCTTAATATTGCTCAATTTATACCTGTTTGCCACAGCAGCTGATATGCTTACAGAACCTCCCGATCCAAGGTCCATCATTGCCTTTCCTGTTATTGTAATATTTTCATCAATACTTATAGCAACAGGCAGATAAATCCTGTTTGATGTAACCTCAATATCTACAGGCGTAAACCCCTCTATATCCGCATTAGAGAGCTGATTCACAAACCCTATTTTTTCGTTAGCATAGTCAATTATTATCGCCTTACCGGCTAACCCCTGAATCCCGAACAACCCATCGGCCTTGTCGCCAAGTATTGGTTTTAACTGAATTACTGGTGCCATTTTTGGTTTGTACTCCTTTCCATACAAATTCAAAATCGCATCATCAAAAATCATCTTTACCTTTTGCTGTTTTCCTCCGACACCACCAAGCATCGCATAACCAACCTTACTGAATTTCAATCCACTACCGGCAAGGAAAGTACTATCAACGTAAACCATGTCGGCCCCGGTATCAAAAACAAAATTTGCCGACTTCCCGTTCAAAACACTCTTCAGATATATATGTCGGCTATGATAGACCATATCATTCATTTCAGTGGTTTGACCGACAGATTGCAGAGACAGAAATAATACATTAAACGCAAGCAATAGTGTAGAATAGAAATGTTTCATATTGATATTATGATAGATGATTATCCAAATATAAAATAAAAAAGCCAGAAAGCTTAAGAGAGCCCCTTAAAGAAAGCTTCCAGCACCACTGAACCATTATAAAGACGATTTTAATTTGAATAAAGGGAGAATATTTTCACAAATTGTCAAATGTTGTCAAAACCATGTATTAACCTTGTCATATATTTAAGTTAATTTTTATCCAATTAAAATTGGATATGATGAATTAAACACCTGGACTTTAAACATTTTTATTATAACTTTATAGCAACAATTTTATTGAATAATTTACTGAATAATTCTATGAGAATACATTTAAAAATTAACGCAAACGGCGTTACAATTCCATTTAACCATCAACATATGTTAACTGGTACAATTCATAAATGGATTGGAATTAATGATGAACATGGAAAAACCTCGTTGTATTCCTTTTCCAGATTAGAAGGTGCGATCAAATATAATGATGAATTAAAATTCCAAGATCAAGCCTATCTTTTTTTTAGTTCTATAGATGAAGATCTTATTAAAAAACTTATTAGCGGAATTAGAACAGACAACAAATTATTCAATGGGCTTGAAGTAAAAGAAATTATTATTCAGGAGGATCCTGATTTATCGGACAGAAGCCTTTTTTTGGCAGCAAGCCCTATACTGATTAAAAGATTAGAAAATAATAGTGTGAGGCATATTCTTTATAATGAACCAAATGCAGGAACTTATCTTAAAGAGACAATTAATAAAAAAATGGAAATATCTGGATTAGATATTGATGATTCTTTAGAGATTAAGTTTGATTGCAGCAACTCTTCTTCAAAAACAATGATGATTTCATATAAGGGTATAATGAACAGAGTTAGTTGGTGTCCAGTATTTATCTCTGCAAATTCCGAGACTAAAAAATTCATTTGGAATGTAGGTTTGGGAAACTCAACTGGAATTGGCTTAGGTGCAATTCGTTAAGATAATCCTGTTGAATTATGATCTTATGGTTTAGCATCATATTAAAATTATATATAATATGTATTATGTCGTAAAATATTCAGGTCCATTTGGGTTTATCAAGCCCTGGACAGCAGTGCGAGATGGGAAAACATTCAGTCAGCAGTTCCTTACACCATCAATAATTGAAGGAATAAGACAAAAATTAGAAGTCAGTTCCATCGTTCGGCACAAATTGACCTATTCATCAATCAGTGTGCAACAAGAGCAAACTCAAACTCGAGGTTGGGAGAAGAAAACCCAACAGAAAATGATGATACGCAATCAATCCATCCTAGAACGAGGAGTAATGATTAACCCGAGTCTTTACTTAGCTTTTATAACGGAGGAAGAGGCTCAAAAAAGTGCAAATCAACACATTTGTTTATGCCGTAACGAAGATGTACTTTTCCCTGATTCAGAGATAATCCAACTAGACGAAAATGAATTTGACCAATTAACCGGATTTGAATTACGGTTTGGAGAAAACGAAAAGTCGTTTTTGGTCGGTTTTAATCGGTTTGATGAAGCCAAACCAATGTATGGATGGTTAGAAATTGCAGGCAAACCAGTTAGTGGAATGTAATGAAAAACCTCAGTCACATTTTAGCCAAAGGAGAAGAAAACGGACAAGTTACATTGGTTCAGCATCTATCCGAAGTTGCACTACTCGCTGAAAAGGTAGCACTGCATCTTGGTTTAGATACATTGATTGCCAGAAAGGGTGCAATTCTCCACGACATTGGTAAGGCGAGTTCACTGTTTCAAAATACTTTGAAGAAAAACTATCAACGACCTCCCGGATTTTTGTTCCGACATGAGTTGGCATCCCTGTTTTTCATTTCTGTCCTGAATGAAGAAGAAAAGTATCCTATAATTGATATGATTGTTGCTCACCACAAATCAATTTATAAGGATGCTGGTGGAAAAGGATTACTCGATTTGGATGAAAACGAACCAGAGGTATTTGAGAAACATATCAAGGATTTTGATGTTTGGAGTAAAGACGCCCTGTCGATATTGGATTATTTCAAAATTGAAACAAAACCAATTTCTGTTGATCAAGCCAAAGAGAGTTTTTACGAAGTAGTTGATTATTGCCTTTCAAAAAAATATGGTTATTCCCAATGGAAAGGGGTTTTGATTGCTGCTGACCATTTGGCCTCTGCCATGAGTGGCTGCATTAAACCATTGGATAGAAAACTTTTTGTTATACCTGACTTGAGCTATTACCATACCCGAAAAAGTGAACTATATCCATTATCGTTGATTCCGACAGAAGATATGCGCAAACACACGTTGGTAACAGCTCCAACAGGAGCAGGGAAAACCGATTTTCTGCTTCGCCGTTGTAAAGGGCGAGTGTTTTACACCCTACCATTTCAAGCATCAATTAACGCCATGTACGAGCGTATTAAAGGTGACTTGAATAAAACCGATGCCGATGTTCGCTTATTGCATGCAGCTTCAAGCATCAACTTGAAAAATGGGACAGTTGAAGAAAAGATACTTCAACATCATATTGGAGCTTCGGTTAAAGTGCTCACACCACACCAAATGGCTTTGCTGGTATTTGGCACAAAAGGTTACGAAGCAATGATTGCCGACATCAAAGGCTGCGATATTATTCTTGATGAAATCCACACGTATTCCGAAACAACTCAGGCCATTGTTTTAAAGATTGTTGAAATACTTTACAGCATTGATTGCCGTGTGCATATTGGAACAGCTACAATGCCATCGGTTTTGTATGACCGATTGGTTGACATATTGGGGGGTTCTGACAATATTTACGAGATAAAGCTACCCGACGAGACTTTGGATACCTTCAATAGGCATATCATCCATAAAGCCGATTCAATGGATTCGATGAGCAACGCTATTGACGAAGCTATTAAGCAAAATCAAAAAATTTTGTTGGTCTGCAATCAGGTAAAACGGGCTCAGTCTCTTTTTAATGATTTATCTGAAAGGTATCCGCTTATTGAAAAAATGTTGGTGCACAGCCGGTTCAAAAGAGGAGTGCGAAGCCAACTGGAATCCGAGCTGCGAAATATCTTCAACAACAGTACAGAAGCTTGTTTAGTGGTTTCAACACAAGTAGTAGAGGTGAGTCTGGACATTAGTTTCGACCTGATGGTTACCGAGTGTGCCCCTGTTGATGCTTTAATTCAGCGCTTTGGTCGAATTAACCGCAAGCGTTCAACAGAAACAATTGGGCACTACAAACCCATTTATGTACTTGCTCCGCCTACCGAGAAAAACGATGCCTTGCCTTATGGCTTGGAAGCTTTGCAACGAACTTATGATGCTTTGCCCAATGGCAACTTGATGAAAGAAAGGGATGCCCAATTGATGATCGATACCGTTTATCCTTCCATTGAATTTGTCAACATCGACTTGAATGCCGTATTCAAAGATGGGAAATGGATGATCAAAGAACTTTGGCACAACTCCAAGTCGGCACTATTAGAAACACTGGATGTTGATTCGGTTGCCTGTATTGACGAAGCAGACAAAGATCTTTACGACACTTCGGCTTATGAAGAGCAAGCAAAAATGGAAATTCCTGTTTCGTATCGTTCTGTAGGCTATCAGGGCTTGGATAAATCGGGCTACGGCTCAAAACCTTTTATCATTCCATCAAAAGCATACGATAATGAATTGGGCTTTCTGGTTGAATTTGCCAAACCCGAATTTTATAATGTTTCATTACGATTTTTATAAAACACAACAGATATGATAGCAGCAAATATTGGAAAAATCTTTCTGGATGCTTACAACGAAAAGTATCAGAGCAGCTACACAGCAAAAGAATTTTTCGTTGAAAAGTATTTTGAGATTTTCTTTAATCACAACAAGTACATGATGTCTGCTGGAAACTCTCCATTGGAAAACCCCAAAATAAGTTGGGACAAAATGAGGACAGGCCAGATACCTTACGAAACTGACGAAAAGAGAAAAGAGCGTTTTAATAAAACGGTTGAGAAAATTGAAACAAAGCCTGCAGATGCAAGTATTGCGATTGGTTTTCCTACTTTGGATTTTTCGGCACCCACATCTGGACAAATTACCAATATGGATTTGCCTTTGAAAAAAGAAGAAATGTATTTGTCTTGGATAGGTAGTGGTTTTGGCATTGGGGTACAAAGTGGAAAAGACGGTTTATCACTCCTGTTCAGCAACAAACAAATTTTGCTTGATTTGTTCGAGGGCTGGCAGGTTTATCGCGATTATTTAAACAGTACCCCAGGCTTAAGAGGAAACCAAATCAACACTTGGAACGGTCAATGGATTGCGCACCGCTACGACAAACTAAGCTATGATGAAGAAAATCCAACAGCATCCTTTAATCCTTTTGGTAGAATGAAAGATGAGGGTATGGAGGTAAATACCCAGTCGTGGACCAAAGTCCTAATTGGTATCGCGCGCAACTATCCCGAAGCATCTTTAATAGCGTATGTTTATAGTTTGGGGCAAATGAATATCACTGTAGGCTTTGTTCCATTTGATTTGCCTCGAATTCGGCAACCTTTTGAACTCTATAACAAGTATTTTGGAACCACCAAAAGAGAACAAGTTGAGCAATTGTTTGGAACTGCAATAGGCTTTACCAAAGCTTGTCAGATGGGAGCGATTGGAGTAAATGCACTTGAGCCTAAAGGGTTCAGGGAATGTATGGACAAAGGAGTCGTTCCAAAAAACAACACAATCGATGAAGAAAAAACAATCAATTTTAATACTTATCAAATATGGTTATTAGCTATGTTGAATAATGAACAATTATGGGAAAAGGCGCAAGATATTGCAGCAACCCTCAGTAATTACTCAAAAACGGATAGAGATTTAAGGACAAAAAAGAGTCAGGAAGTAACAAACCTATTAACTTCATTAAATAAGAAGCAGTTTATTGAGTCATTAATTGAAATTGTAAAAGGAAGTCCGGAGACAAATCAACTGGCCGAAATCGCAGAAATAATTCATACGATGCCAGTCGACAATGTACCTTACTTCCTAACCTTAATCCGTTTTCAATACGCAGTAGTAAATAAAAAATCTTAAAACGAATAACTATGAATGCTTACATTTATTTAAGAGCGTTAAAACACGCAGAACACACAGTTTTTTGTGTAGAAAAAGGCCAAAAAACATATTATGACCCACAGTTTAACAGATGGCTTGCCTATTCCAGTGGGCAGCAAGTGAAACGTTCAATTTTGGATACATTAACCTCTAAAATGAACGTTCAAATGGCTCCAATTACATTCAATTATGAAATAGTTTCGAAAAATGGAAAACAGGAATTACAGCAAAAAGAAGTATGGTCTCCCTGTAATCCCATTTTTATTGATCAGTTAATTGGTGGATGGATGAGAGCCAAAGACAAGGACAGTAGTGAAGAACAAGAATCTGTTTTAAAAAGGCGAAGTCCATTATCAATTTCAGCTATGCGAGGGTTACATCCATTACTAGCTGGAGTTGATTACGAAAACATGACATTTGATCGCAGCAATAATCCAGAAAACAATCCGGTTAAAGTACGTATGGGAGATAAGCTGTTATCAGATGACGAAATTCAAAAGTTCTTAGATGACAATAATCGGACTCTTACTCGTCGCAATTGGATTGCAAACAAAAATGACAGTCGGGGCTTTGGACGTGCAGGTGGACTTTTCGTATACGATATTGCCGTCGACCTGCGCACCCTCTTTTCGGTTTCAACCAATCAACATGAGCCCGAATTGTCGAAAGATAAAATTGAAGAACTGAAAGCAAAAGGCTGGGTCGAAAGTGAAAATGTGTTTGGTAAATGTTTAGTACTTCCAAAAAAGGAACGTGAAAAAGTTATTCCGGCATTAGCAAGTGCATTATTGAACTGGCGAATTACTTCCAACCAAGCCCGTACTTTCAGCCTAATGGAAACTTTGGCTGTGGCAATAAGCGATAATGCCAACAAACTGGCGGGTGCTATCCGTGCAAAACTGATCGAAGATGGTGAAAAACCAAAGGCTAAACCAATTATCGATGAAACAGCCGGAGCCGATGTTTTTGTAACCCTGCCATGTTCAAACTATGTGGTTACAGTGAACGAAAGTGCCGATGCTCTTGACAAAGCAGAACAAAAACTAATCGATCTAATGATGGCTTTTGATTACGAAAATCAGCTTTAAATAGAATAACCATCGCATCCATTTTAGTAAGTTATTGTGAATTTCAATTCTTTAAAATGCGCATCACCGGCACTCATTTTAATTACCTTCTCATTTGTAAACGAAAGCTTTGGCTGTTTGCAAACGGGATAAATATGGAATCTACCTCCGATCTGGTGTATGAAGGGAAATTGATACACGAAACTTCATACTCCAGACGGAGTGAAAGATTTCAGGAAATTGAAATTGACGGCATTAAGATAGATTATTATGACTCGAAGGGAAAGGTTGTTCACGAGATAAAAAAGTCTGACAAAAGGGAGGAGGCGCATATCTGGCAGCTTAAATACTATCTGTTTGTTCTTGAGAGAAATGGAATTAAGGGTGTGACAGGGCTTATTGAATATCCAAAGCTTCATAAAACTGAGGAGGTATTACTTACAGAACCTGATAGAGAGTTTATTAGGGAGAGTGTTGTAAAGATTGATAAAATCATACACAGTGATGATTGCCCCGAAAGAATCGGCAAAAGCAACTGCAGAAACTGCAGCTATTTTGATTTTTGCTGGAGCGGAGAGGAGTCGGATAATAATTAATACTTAATCGAATGAAAAAGACCTATTATCTGTTTAATCCCGGCAGGCTTCAAAGACAAGACAACACTCTGAAGTTTACCGCTATTGACGAAGAGGGCAATGAACAAAAGCCCAGATTTCTCCCCGTTGAGAATGTATCCGAGCTCTATTGTTTTGGCAATCTGGATGCAAATTCTGCCCTCTACAATTTTTTAGGTCAGGAGCAAATCTGCGTCCACTTTTTTGATTATTATGAGAACTATACAGGTTCATTTATGCCAAAAGAGTCTCTAATTTCGGGCAGGATGCTAATCTGTCAGGTGAAGGCGCAACAGAATAAGAAAAAGAGGATGGAGGTTGCTCAGAAGCTCTTAATCGGAGCGAGTCACAATATGCTCAAGAACTTAAAATATTATAACTCCAGAGGCAGAGATATTGAACCTTTAATTAACACTATACAGGCACTTTCAGATAAAATTTGCGCAACGTCTGAGATAGATGAATTGATGGGAATTGAGGGAAATATCCGAAAAAACTATTACGAAGCATTTGATCTTATAATCAATGACTTTCAAATGGAAGGCAGAAGCTACAAACCTCCACTTAATGAGGTTAATGCCCTTATATCATTCGGAAATATGATGTGCTACAGTCAGTGTTTGAAAACTATTCATCAGACACAACTGAATCCTGCTATCAGTTTTCTTCATGAGCCCGGTGAGCGACGTTTTTCACTCTCTCTGGATATTGCAGAAATATTCAAGCCTCTGCTTGTAGATAGAGTAATATTTAAGGTGTTGAATAAAAAGATGATACAGGCCGACGACTTTGAAGAGTCTCTAAAGAGAGTCGTTTTAAAGCCAAAGGGGAAGAAAAAATTTGTTGAGGCCTTTGAAGAGAGGCTGAATGAAACTATTCAGCACAGGACTTTGGGCAGATCAGTTAGCTACAAACATCTGATTAAACTGGAGTGCTACAAACTTCAAAAGCATTTGCTTGGCCTGGAGGAGTATAAACCTTTAAAGATGTGGTGGTAGAATGTATATAATTGCTGTTTATGATGTTGGTCAAAAGAGGGTTGGCAAAATGTTAAAACTTTGCAGAAGATATCTTAACTGGATACAAAACTCTGTGTTTGAGGGAGAAATTAGCGAAGCTAAACTTATGGAGTTAAAATATAATGCACTATCTATTATGGACAAAGAGACAGATAGTCTTATCATTTTTAAAACCAAGCAGGAGAAGTGGCTAGATAAAGAGATTGTAGGTAAAGAGAAACAGGAATTAGATACATTTTTATAGCAATTAAGTTGTCTATCCCTGAAGAAAACCAATAAAATTTTAAATATTGTTATAGAACCATGTCACTTATGCTCTTTGACGTATTGAAAATAAAGATAATAACACATGTTGTCGTTCTTAAGGCATTTATACACTTTTGCCGTTTGACGACTTTTAAATAAGAATTTCTTTTATTTGAAACTGCCAAATAATTGGTAACCAAATATTTTTTTAAAGTCGTCAAACGGCTTCTAATCGTACCATAGTGGAATTGAAATTTAACAATGGCAGTTTTTGTAAGCTAGAAAAAAACTTCTAATCGTACCATAGTGGAATTGAAATTCAGAAGGTTCATTTGTCGGCTGGAAAAAAGCGGGCTTCTAATCGTACCATAGTGGAATTGAAATATCAGAGACTGAAATGTATGAAAAGACAAGAGGAATCTTCTAATCGTACCATAGTGGAATTGAAATAGCTGAGCAAAACCCTGCATAATAGCAACTGCAGTCTTCTAATCGTACCATAGTGGAATTGAAATAGGCAAAAATGCAGTAAGTGCTTTTATGGACGCTGACTTCTAATCGTACCATAGTGGAATTGAAATAATCGCTCATATATGACACCTACGCCTGTATTAACTTCTAATCGTACCATAGTGGAATTGAAATTTTGTCGCTCTTTATTTTCTGCCTCGCTGCTTTACACTTCTAATCGTACCATAGTGGAATTGAAATGATATGGGAATTTGTTCAGGGAATACTCTCAAACCTTCTAATCGTACCATAGTGGAATTGAAATATTGCCAAAACATTCAGACAGGAAAAACAATCTCCCCTTCTAATCGTACCATAGTGGAATTGAAATTAAGAAGAATGGAGTTAAGGCCAAAGTTCTTCTTTCTTCTAATCGTACCATAGTGGAATTGAAATATGTGTGTCTAGCTGCATAAAAACTCAGATGATCAACTTCTAATCGTACCATAGTGGAATTGAAATATGTTGATACTCTTCGCTTTGATGCAGTGGTCAATCTTCTAATCGTACCATAGTGGAATTGAAATAATATAGATCAACAGGTATTAATCTCTCATCTGACTTCTAATCGTACCATAGTGGAATTGAAATAAATTTTGAGCGCGTTGGACACCCTGCTTGAAAAAGCTTCTAATCGTACCATAGTGGAATTGAAATTAAATTAACTGGCCAGGTTCCATCCTTCTTTAGCCTTCTAATCGTACCATAGTGGAATTGAAATGAGAGATCTGCTTCTGGATTGAGATATGCTCAAAATCTTCTAATCGTACCATAGTGGAATTGAAATCTAGTCAAGTTGGCAAACGGCAAATGGGGGCCGGGCTTCTAATCGTACCATAGTGGAATTGAAATAAAGTTGGAGAATAGGAGTTATAATTACCCGAATGCTTCTAATCGTACCATAGTGGAATTGAAATACAATAAACACATCCTTAAAAAGCAGGTAAAATTCTTCTAATCGTACCATAGTGGAATTGAAATGGCATCTGATGATACGTTGTCGTCTATGTAGAAGCTTCTAATCGTACCATAGTGGAATTGAAATCGATATTAAATGCCCCGACTTGGTTTGGCTTTGGCTTCTAATCGTACCATAGTGGAATTGAAATAAATCCCCATCTGAAAAAAGATTGGACATTTGTACCTTCTAATCGTACCATAGTGGAATTGAAATGGAGAGAGGCATATTATGCCGAACAGGTTAAGGCCTTCTAATCGTACCATAGTGGAATTGAAATGTAATTTCACATGGAGAAAAGAAAAGATGATTTGTGCTTCTAATCGTACCATAGTGGAATTGAAATCTAAATAATGGAAATCATGACTGCAAAAGTAAAACTTCTAATCGTACCATAGTGGAATTGAAATGGTAAATATTGAACCAGCTAACTATGCAATTGGTTCTTCTAATCGTACCATAGTGGAATTGAAATTGGATTTCTGATTGAAATTGACTTGTCATCGTAGCTTCTAATCGTACCATAGTGGAATTGAAATTAGCTCCATACTTTTCTTCAAGCTGATGATAAATCTTCTAATCGTACCATAGTGGAATTGAAATAACATACACCTCCAGACCAGGTTCCCCCGGATGCCTTCTAATCGTACCATAGTGGAATTGAAATGAATAAGACAATCAAACTATGATGTAGCAAAATACTTCTAATCGTACCATAGTGGAATTGAAATTTGAGTTGAGTTACCATTAAGAGCTGATATTGTGGCTTCTAATCGTACCATAGTGGAATTGAAATATGGATAACTGCCAACTCAAATAATCGGTATCTAACTTCTAATCGTACCATAGTGGAATTGAAATAGTTTACTTTTACAAACACGAATACCCTTGCTACCTTCTAATCGTACCATAGTGGAATTGAAATTTAAGGTATGTCATATAGTTTTGTGACGCAGAACTTCTAATCGTACCATAGTGGAATTGAAATGGGTGCGCTTGTTGCGTACTTCAAGCGGTCTCAGGCTTCTAATCGTACCATAGTGGAATTGAAATATATCAAAAACCCTAAAGAAATGAAAGCACTAATACCTTCTAATCGTACCATAGTGGAATTGAAATGAATGAAGGAACTCCTTCCTGCTTGGCGAGAGATCTTCTAATCGTACCATAGTGGAATTGAAATATTTCTTTTACTTGTACTTCAAAGATTTCTTCGTCTTCTAATCGTACCATAGTGGAATTGAAATGGGAGAATTGAGCTAACTGCCCGTTATCAAACTTTCTTCTAATCGTACCATAGTGGAATTGAAATAACAACAAGCGAAAGAATTTAGGGCGGAGGCTCACTTCTAATCGTACCATAGTGGAATTGAAATAGATATTATGGGGTTTATAGGAGAAGTTGATGCTCTTCTAATCGTACCATAGTGGAATTGAAATCTACATTGTCTTTTGTGAATCTATAAGCCATGTCCTTCTAATCGTACCATAGTGGAATTGAAATTTTGTATAAAAACTTCGCCAACTCCACAATCGGCACTTCTAATCGTACCATAGTGGAATTGAAATAATCTGATTGAGTACCTTGCAAAAGAGAAAGTAAAGCTTCTAATCGTACCATAGTGGAATTGAAATGCAATTGGTCACGATTATGTTAATCGTATGTGTGCTTCTAATCGTACCATAGTGGAATTGAAATTAAAAAAAGCGGAGGCTGAAAGATTAAAAGCCGAAGCTTCTAATCGTACCATAGTGGAATTGAAATAGAATGCGAAGGACATCTTGGCGTTAAGGAGCGAGCTTCTAATCGTACCATAGTGGAATTGAAATAGTACAGAAATCTATTGAAGGAGCGACAAAAGACTCTTCTAATCGTACCATAGTGGAATTGAAATTTTATATCATATCGGGTACACTCGCCCCCATTATCTTCTAATCGTACCATAGTGGAATTGAAATGGGGTTACAATCAACCAGCCCTGTTCTTTCCACTCCTTCTAATCGTACCATAGTGGAATTGAAATATGCTATCGGCACAACCTTAGAGAGTTGGGTTGCAGACTTCTAATCGTACCATAGTGGAATTGAAATATCTCTATTAGCGAAAATATCTTCAGGGTTAACTGCTTCTAATCGTACCATAGTGGAATTGAAATTATTTAGGGTTAACTTTTTTTCGTGCGATAAATCCTTCTAATCGTACCATAGTGGAATTGAAATATTTTATACGGTTGAAACTCTTGTGATAGTTTTTGCTCTTCTAATCGTACCATAGTGGAATTGAAATCTCACAGAGGAGCTGCTTAAAAAGTGCGGGTTTACACTTCTAATCGTACCATAGTGGAATTGAAATGATATTAAGCGAGTTCGTTGAATTTAGTGTAATGCTTCTAATCGTACCATAGTGGAATTGAAATAATGCATCTGATGTTGCATTTCCTCTACGAACAATCTTCTAATCGTACCATAGTGGAATTGAAATCTTGGAAGATGGTGTTGCAACAGGGCAGTTTTGAGGCTTCTAATCGTACCATAGTGGAATTGAAATCTTTTATCATGAAACTGAATTAAATCTGAATGAGATATACTTCTAATCGTACCATAGTGGAATTGAAATATTTCAATTGCTGCTCCACCACCTTGCACTAGGATCCTTCTAATCGTACCATAGTGGAATTGAAATCGCTACTAGGCCCTTGCGCTCTAATATATAGTGTTCTTCTAATCGTACCATAGTGGAATTGAAATGAGCGAGCTTCTCCTACAGTTTCCTTGCCTCTGACTTCTAATCGTACCATAGTGGAATTGAAATACAGAAGCAAGTTTTCCTATAACATCTATAATATCCTTCTAATCGTACCATAGTGGAATTGAAATAAGGAAAGCGGAAAAGAGGGTGATAACAAGAGGGCTTCTAATCGTACCATAGTGGAATTGAAATAAACGGGCTTGTGTTGACACGAATGATGCTGTTGCTTCTAATCGTACCATAGTGGAATTGAAATCTGCTTGAAGCCCTTATCACGAATCGCAAATACTCTTCTAATCGTACCATAGTGGAATTGAAATTTCACAAGACGAGGGCAGTAAGCCATTCCGTCTCTCTTCTAATCGTACCATAGTGGAATTGAAATATCAGCTCTTCGCATTTGGCTGTGTCGTCAAAGACTTCTAATCGTACCATAGTGGAATTGAAATGCTAACGCTGCTGCTCCTGCTATTGCTGCTCCTGCTTCTAATCGTACCATAGTGGAATTGAAATAGAGTAGGGATAATCAATTCATAATGATTTTTCAGCTTCTAATCGTACCATAGTGGAATTGAAATAAATTAAAGCTGGTATATACTTAGCTATTCGCATACTTCTAATCGTACCATAGTGGAATTGAAATGTGACAAAGCAGAGTCTTTCTTCACCGCGGCGTTGACTTCTAATCGTACCATAGTGGAATTGAAATAATCAAGAAGTGAAGAGGCAGGGGTAGAGCCACCCTTCTAATCGTACCATAGTGGAATTGAAATTTTCTTGCCCTTTTGCCCTAAACGCTGTAACTCGCTTCTAATCGTACCATAGTGGAATTGAAATTTCAAGTTTCTCTTCTTTGTTCCTGAGAGTAAAACTTCTAATCGTACCATAGTGGAATTGAAATAAATTCTTCAACAAACCAGTACAGAGCCTCAACCCTTCTAATCGTACCATAGTGGAATTGAAATTTTCAATCAACTTATCTATATTAACATCCCATTTTCTTCTAATCGTACCATAGTGGAATTGAAATAGCACGACCTTAGCTAGTATATGTGTTATCTGCGCTTCTAATCGTACCATAGTGGAATTGAAATGCATAGAGCGCGATGCTTGTAGAGCCGGCAGGAATCTTCTAATCGTACCATAGTGGAATTGAAATTGGATGACTCCGGCTGAAGCGAGATTAGCATTTGACTTCTTCTAATCGTACCATAGTGGAATTGAAATTTAAACACACTTGTAGTCACATAATCATGTGAATGCTTCTAATCTACCATTCTGGAATCGTAACGAATAAAAACGACCTCATGATTATGAATCATGGGCTTTATAGTTGAATGGATGTATCGTGATACCTCTTCTAAGGCTAGAACTGTGTTACGTGCAATTCATTTATTAATTGGCCCCCCAAATAGCAGATTTTATAGAGAATTGCTAATTACTTCGGTGTTTATTCAGAAATAACCCACACCCTATAAGGGTTATTCCTATAACAATAAAGGTTAGATGCATAGGAGCATAGAATATTCTGAGCATTAACAACTGAACAATAATCCACCCGGTAAGAAGAACTCCCTGTGCAATAATAAACAACGGATATTTTAAGGTTTTAAATAAAATGGTAACGACAGTAACAAAACTTAAAATTCCATTGACAATCAAAAGGATAATACCTGGTATCAAATAGCTTTTGAATGGAGAGTGTTCAAGAAATGACAGAGGCATTTGCAATCCAGCTCCTGAAGGGTCAGCAATAAGGTGCAATCCTCCATATGCAGCACCAATTCCGTTTACACATAAGAGAAGTATAGCTATAATTTTTACTATTGTATGAGGGCTGATTCTCATTCATTCGTTAATATTTCTATTAATATTTTATTAAATCTATCCGGTTCGTCAAAAATAGGGCAATGTGCAGAATTTTCAAAAGTCAACCATGAAATTACCCCAGGGGTAAAGTGTCAACCATCAGTGAATAAGCGTGTTACAAAAATTTAAAAAATTGACTAATTATTTAATTATTAAGCTTTTGACACTTTACCCCTGAGGTAAAAACTGCATTTCACATTTTTTGTAACTTCAACCAAATTTTAATCTTCACTATTATGGAAACAATTGTTGACATTTTGGATCTCTTTTCCGGGATCTCCTGGCTTTGGTATGTAATTTCAGTGGTGGTTGCGTTTGGAATGGGTGCGTTGTGGTACACGGTGCTGTTTGGTAAGAAGTGGATTAAAGCTGTGAATTATGTTTGTCTGTGTGGTGCAAATATCTATGACGGAGAGGAGTGTACCTGCAAGGGTCGATTTCCGTGGGAGATGCTATTTCAATTTATGGGAACGGCACTTATAGGATTAATGTATTTTCTTTTAACCCCCGTATCTTTGTGGCTCTCAATTATTGCTTGCGTTGCTTTTGCAGGGTGGACAAAATCTATGCTTAAGTTTCAGATTGCCGGGTGGAGCAGGTATATAACACTTGCGATGATAGATGTTGGGTACTTTGTAGTAGTGTCAGTAATTTTTATTTTGTTCAGCTATCTGTAGGCAACCTTGGGTCCAAATCCAAATTTATCGCCACTTTCTTGGATTCAAATCCAAATTTATCGTATATTTGATTAAAACTGATCTAATATGATAGTACGGGAACTTGAAGATATTGTTAAAAACAGGCTTAACAAGGGAAAAGCAATTGTTATAATGGGGGCCAGACAAGTTGGAAAAACCACTCTTGTTAAGGGTCTGTTTAAAGGTTCAAATGAAGTTGTTTGGCTAAATGGCGATGAGCTTGATGTACAAAATCTTTTTGAAAACATATCATCTACAAGGCTAAAATACATCTTTGGAGATAAGAAGTACGTTGTTATTGATGAAGCACAGAAAATAAAAGAGATAGGAGTTAAGTTGAAACTAATTGTAGATGAGATTCCACAAATACAACTTATAGCAACTGGCAGCTCCTCTTTTGATCTTGCAAATCAAATCAACGAACCACTTACCGGAAGAAAATGGGAATACAAAATGTATCCGGTATCTTTTGCCGAAATGGTTTTGCATCACGGATTACTGGAAGAAAAGCGGTTAATTCCTCACAGACTTATCTATGGTTACTATCCCGATGTTGTAAATAATCCGGGGGACGAAAAAGAGATATTGAAGCAATTATCTGACAGCTATTTATATAAAGACATTTTGATGCTGGACCAAATCAAAAAGCCGGAAAAACTGCTTAAATTATTGCAAGCCGTTGCATTTCAAATAGGCAATCAGGTATCCAATTCAGAACTTGGGCAAATATGTGGTCTGGACTCAAAAACAGTTGAACGATATCTCTTATTACTTGAGCAGTGCTATGTAATTTTTAGATTGGGCTCTTTCAGCCGTAATTTAAGAAATGAGCTTAAAAATTCTAAAAAAATATATTTTTATGACAATGGTATCAGGAATGCTATAATTGCAGATTTCTCATTAGCTGAAAGTCGAAATGACATAGGTAGATTGTGGGAGAACTTCATAATTTCAGAGAGATACAAAAAGATAGAATACAACTCCTTATGGAAGAACAGATGGTTTTGGAGAACAAAAGATCAGGCAGAAATTGATTATATTGAAGAGGGTGATGGCCAAATCAAAGCCTATGAATTCAAATGGAGTCCAACTGCTAAGCATAAAACGCCTAAACTATTTTTAGATAACTACTCCGGTAGTACTTTTTCAGTTATAAACCCAGAAAACATTGAAGACTTTCTGCTATGAAAAAAATAAACCTCCTGATTAGTATTCTCACTTTAATGCTTCCGCTTACCCTCCTTGCTCAAAAGGGAAATACTACGGAGCAGCGGATTGATGCACTTTTTGCTTCGTTTCACAATGAGATGCCCGGTGTGGCTGTTGCGGTATCTTTGGATGGCAAACAGATTTACAACAAGGCGTTTGGGCTTGCGAACCTTGAGTATAATGTTCCAAATACAACGGCAACCATTTTTGAGGCAGGGTCCGTATCTAAGCAGTTTGTGGCAGCATCGGTGTTGCTGCTGGCAAAGGAGGGTCGGCTCTCTCTGAAAGACGATGTCCGGAAATTTGTCCCGGAGCTTCCGGTTTACGATGCCCCCATTACTGTAGATATGCTCCTATGCCACACCAGTGGTCTAAAGGATTGGGGGGCTATCTACTCCCTCACCGGATGGCCAAGAACCACTCGTGTTTATACTCAGGAACTTGGCTATGACATTATATTCAGGCAGAAGAGCCTTAACTTCTACCCGGGCAGTCAGTATTCATACAGCAATTCAAATTATATGATGCTGACTCTTATCGTTGAGCGGGTTTCCGGTCTCTCACTCGCTCAGTTCACCGCTCAAAAGTTTTTCGGACCGATGGGTATGTCGCAGACAAGCTGGAGGGACAACCACAGGGCGATTGTGCCCGGAAGGGCTACTGCATATGATAAACGCGAAGGGAGGTTTCTTCTCAATATGCCTTTTGAGGATCTGCACGGTCCGGGCGGGCTCCTCACCTCAACTCACGATCTGCAAGTCTGGAACAGCCTGCTGGCGGGAGATGATATGTTCGGTAAAGAGTTTGCACAGAACCGAATCACTGAGAGGAGACTGAATAACGGGGAGGGGTGCGGATATGCTGCCGGCCTGACTATCGGAAAATATAACGGGAATGAAGAGATAGCCCACAGCGGATCAACTGCGGGCTACCGGGCATGGCTTGCCTGGTATCCGGAAAAGAGGCTATCGGTGGTGCTGCTTAGCAATTATGCACAATTCCAGCCGGTACAGATTGGGCGGGCTATCGCTGGAATTTTTGTGGGCGAAGAGCCTGTAACCTCTGTTCAGCCGGTTGCTAAAGCCGAGGATAACGTGGATGACAAAACTGCATCTCCCAAACGGGAGCATAAGAGTCTTGCCGAATACGAGGGAGAATATTTTAGTGAAGAGGCAGGGTCCATAACCTTTTTTATTACTTTTGAAGCAGAAAAATTGTTGGTAAAACGAAAGGCGGATGAGGTCTTTAGTTTAACAAATATCTCGGGAGACAGTTTTACTTCAGACAGAAACGGAGAGTATCTCTTTACCCGCGACAGACGTGGCAGGATTAATGGTTTTAAAGTAAGCGTAATGAGGGCTTCCGATATCCCTTTCTATCGTTAATTCTTTAATTTTTTCACCTTTTCTGTAATATTTCTGCCATTGGTGCGACCAATATGGGTGAAAAGCAAAAATAATGAGCAACACAAAAGAAGAATTTCTAAGCTTGATAGATGACAACAGAAACATCATCTACAAAGTATGCTTTGTCTATTCAGACAGCGTAAACACTCACGAAGATCTCTTTCAGGAGGTGCTTATAAACCTGTGGAACTCATGGCCAAAGTTTCGCAGGGAGTGCAAGGTTCAGACATGGATTTACCGTATCGCCCTGAACACTTGCGTAAGTTTCCTAAGAAAGAGCAAAGCGAGACCCTCATCAATGCCCCTGACAAATAATATTGAGGATGTGGCTGGCGATTTTGACCCTGAGAGGGTAAGAGAGCTATACCGAAACATCAACAATCTTGAGAAAATTGAGAAAGCCATTGTTCTTCTCTATTTAGAGGAGAGGTCGCATGAAGAGATATCGCAAATACTGGGAATTTCCAAAACTAATGTTGCAGTTAAGCTTTTCAGAATCAAAGAAAAATTAAAACAAATGACCCAAAATTGATTTAAGCCATGGAACTGGAACAATTAAAAAGAGACTGGCAGCAATTGTCGGAAAAGATTGAAAAAAATGAATTATTTAATAAAGAGTTGACTATGAATATGTTTAAAAAGAGTGCAAGGAGTTCCGTTTATAAACTGGAGAAATATGAACTTCTCTTCCTGTTAATATCTCTGTTTTACACAATATTTCTCTCCTTTGCTCTCTTTATAAATGATGAAAGACTTATAGTTAATGAAAGTATTTGGGCCTCTATTGCACTATTTGTTATAGCAGGCGGATGGCAGGCATACAAACTATTTCTCCTCCAAAAGATACGCATAGACACTTGTTCAACGATAGAAATTCTGGAGAGGGTTACCCGTTTTAAAATTCTTACAAAGGCAAGACTATACTGGGGTATGTCACTTTTGATTCCTTTTTTTGGAGTAGTCTTCTATTTTCAAAAGGATATTTTCACCTCCGAGTTTATAATAGTAATGGCAGCGGGAGCAATTTTGGGTGTGGTTATTGGTCTTTCAAGCTTCTATAAACACTGGAAAAACATTAACGACCTTCTCTCAGATATTAAAGAGATTAAAAGCTACGAAAAGATATAAATCAGAGAAAACTATCTTCTGTAAATACTTCCGTTTCCTCTGTTATTATCCCTTGAGTTATTATCTCTTGAGTTACTATCACGCTTATTGTTCTCCCTTTTGTTATCTCTGCGATTGTCATCGTTTCTGTTTCTGTCTCTGTCTCCGCGATTATTGTCGCTCCTGTTGCGGTCTCTGTTATCGTACCTGTCCCCTCTTTTGTCCCTCCTGTCGTTGTCTCTTCTATCCTTGTACCTGTCATCTCTCCTTTGCTGCTCCTTAAGCCACCTGTAATGCTCCGGATGATGTCTGTTTACAAAATATCTGGGATCCCTGACATCTCTGATAGTAATATACGGTCTGAAATCTCTGTAGTTTGAATACCTCCTTTGAATTTCGTGGTGTCTGAGAAATGGCTTGTACTCATTAATTACTACTACTCTGGTTCTGTAAAAGTCAAAGTGTCTGTATGCAGAGGGGAGAGTTCTTCTTGCAATCCATCTTCCATTTTTGTAGTAGATAAACTCCCTTGTTGGAACATGATAGTAAACATCAATCTCAGGAATGTAGTAGTATTCCACATACTCAAACCCCACCGGTCCCCAAATTGGCTGAGCCCCAATGTTTACTCTAATCTGGATTTGCGCCTCCGCTGTCTTGGGGGCAATCAACCCTCCAACTAATATAACAGCTGTAAGTAGTAATTTTTTCATAACGCTGTGTATTTTATGGTACTTACAGTTACCTGAACAACAATCGTTCCAAACCCAACATGTTACCGTAGCGACGCCTTACTAAAGATATGCTCAGGAATAGCAGCATCAAACTGAATTTTGGTAATCCGGAACTCTGTCCCCTTGCCCTCTTTAAGCATGTCCTTGTATATCATTGTCTTTGGAAACCAACGGCCCTGGATACGCTCAACATTGGAGAGCTCCATACGTTTAAGCAGCTGGCCGCTTTTTGCGTACATCTCCTGACGGAGAGGAACAAAGCGTTCGGCATCAATCCACATCTTCTGGCGATGGTAGGCAACATCGGTAAGCCGGGCAGTGAGTTCAAGGACAACTACATCTCTCCCCTGCAGGGTATCTTTGCCGGTAACCTTGCTGTCGTAAATATCCGTGAGTTTGCGGTCGTCCATCATATCTTCGTATGAGAGGTCTGAGCCCATCACGGATTGCCTTAACATGTGGCCGGAGATCTGTATTGTTCTGTCTGCCGATGGTGTGTAAATCCAAAGCTGGCCTTCAAGTTTAAGCATCTTTGTGCCCGCCTCTGCAGCAGGCGAGAGGTATTCTGAGAAGGATTTTTTGTCACCTTCGCTCCAGCTTTTTGATGTAACGCTTCTGGTGGAGCGTCTGCCGTTAATAATCATGGTTGACTCAAATACTCTGTTCTTTGACGAGAGGTTCTGGTCAACTTTGCGGAGAATAGCTTCGCCGGACTGGTCGGGCTGAATAATGGCGGGTTGCAGGGTAGCTGGCTGCGAGCTCCGGGCAGAAGCCGGGAGCGAGCCCAGGAGCAAGATTGCGGTTATTATCGCCGGTTTACAAATTTTCATAATTATTTCAAAAGTATTTCTGTTTATATCAAACTTCCAATTCATTAAACAACCTGGCAGTCTCCCTCTTAAATATTCCCACACCTGCCAGTGCATTTCCAAGCAGCATTGAGAATACACCGGGTATAAATCCTATATACCACATTACAGGGGTTACAGCAGGCCTCATTACTGATGGCATAAGCATTGTGGCATTTTTCATCATTCCTGAGATGTCTATGCCATGTGAGTTCAAAGCAAAAACAACCGTTACTCCCAGTACGGTCCCTAATACCGACCCTATCACTCCGGTCATAAGTGCCTCCCAGAGAAGAGATTTGTAGATATGTCTCTTATCCTCACCCAGAGCAATTCTAACTCCAAACTCGGTGTACCTCCTCAGCCCTCCCAGTAGCCCTGCATTCCACAGAACAATTGCCATTGCAGAAACAAACAGGAATATCATTATACTACCTATATAGTTGCTGTATGCAAGAAAATCGGCCATCCCGGGAACATCCCTTAAAGACTGGGCAACCGGTGCAAACTCATCCTCATCAGAGGCCCAGGCTGCATTTAATCTGCCCTTAACTGCCTCAGCCTCCTCCTCATTAAAGTAGTCATACGGCAGAAAGCCGAGTATCTCTCCCGATGCTCCCTCCATATCAAATGCGGCTCTTATATCTTTAATATCTGCAATTACCGCACCCCTGTCCAGAGCCGGAGAACCAAACCTTATTGTTCCTGAGACAATAAAATTTGTAAATGAGAATCCTCCCTCCATGGTTGTTCCGAACAGGGTAAACTGCTCTCCCGGAGAGACTCCGTATCTTGCAGCAAGATCCTCTGAAAGCAGGCATTCCCCTCCCTTTTCCGGTAAACGACCCCTCTCAAGAGATTCCTGAAGGTTAAATCTCTGAGGCTCTTTTGACCCTTCGCCAAGAAGATCCACAGCCCATCCAACAACAGCCCCCTGCCCTCTCGTCTCACCCAGAGAGTCAGGAAAGTCGGCCAAAGCCCCAAATCTTATCCTCTCTGCCCATTCAACTTGAGGTTCAAGTTTTTTAAGCTCCTCAACCAAACCATGAGATTCAAGTATGGCCAGATCGTTAGGAAACTGCTCCTTATCATTAGCATAAGGCCGGGTCATAATCCTCACATCACCGGTGTTATAATTTGAACTAAGCTCTATAGACTCACCCATCACCCCGGTCAGCCAACTGTGAAGAAAGATCGTGAGCATACTTCCCAGTGTGACAACAATAATTGGAAGCAAACTTCTCCCCTTATCGTTTAAAATACCTTTAAGTAAAAATTTAATCATAGCAATTTCCCCCTCAAAGCCTCAGTTGGTTTCATTTTAGATATTTTTCTGGCAGGTATATAGCTTACAATAAATGATGTAACTATTACCAGAACAACGGATGCCATTATCATTCCCGCACTGTAGGCAGGTACAATCTTATCGGCAATTGCAAGCCCCACCTGGTCAGTTCCGGCAGGCATCGGTAACCCCACATACTGAATCAGTTTCAGAAGCGGCATCCCCCATATAAGACCCAGAAGAATTGCCAGGATTGAGTGGACAGTCCCCTCTATTGTAAATATTCCAATAACCCTGAGTCTGGTCATTCCAAGTGCTATATAAGTCCCTATCTCCTTTTGCCTTCTGAAAATTGAGAGTATCTGTGTATCAAAGATTGCCAGTAACGCAATTCCAAGCAGAAGCATTGACATAATCATGGAGCTGGCCCTCTTGGTCTTGATAATATCATCTATCTCCTTCATCAGCGCATTCTCATCCACATACCTCCACTCACCTGACAAAACACCGGTTGAATCAAAGTCACCTGAGGCAATAACCTCATCAGAGAGCACTAAATAAGTTGCCTCTCCATATAAAGAGGTCATCTCCCTCAAATCCTCAAGAGGCATCCATAGCTGCCCTCCATCTACAGTCGGAACCGTGGTTTTAAATATACCCGCAATCCTTACCTCTCTGGCGTCAAAAGTGCCATTCACATCCCTCCACCTCACTATCATCACATCACCCTCCTTCAGTTTTGCGCTTTTAGCAGTTCTGTCTCCCACTATAACAGGTATCGCCGGATCTCCCTCAACGCGTCCGGAGTCCAGCGCAGCAGTGGGCAGAAGAAGAGTCTTCTGAGCAGGGTCAATACCCTTTAGAAGGACATTCACCATTCTTCCGTTTGGGTAGGCCGAAGCCTGTACAGCCAGCACAGCTACAGCCCTGCCACTCTCAATCTCTGCCTTAAGCATATCCCCGAGCGGAGCATGAGCATCCACAAGTGAAAGAGGATCAAATTGATCATAGAGAACATGGTCTATCCTTCCACTCCCCGTTTCCCACGCCTTTGTATCCCTCTTTGCCTGCAGATTCCAGCCATCCAGCAGACCATTATAGAAGACGATTACAACAAAGGCTATTGAGAGAACCGTAACATTCAGCCAGGTTCTCTTCCCGGAACCCATCAGGTTCCTAAAGGCCAGTTTGATTGACAACCATTCCATCTTGCAATTGTATTATTCTGTCCAGATATTGCATAACTTTTTCATCATGTGTAGAAAAGATAAAGGTAGTTCCAAGTTCCTTGTTAAGACGCTTCATAGTCTGCACAATGTGGTGAGAGTTCTTTGAATCCAGGTTTGCCGAAGGCTCATCGGCCAGGACAAGCTGAGGCCTCTTAACCATAGCCCTGGCAATAGCCACTCTCTGACACTCTCCGCCTGAAAGTGCAGATGGTTTAGAATTTGCCTTCTCAGTTAAACCGACCCACTCTAGCGCCTCCATAACCGCCTTTTTCCTCTCAGCAGCACCCCTTTTCTGCAGCAGCAGGGCAAACTCCACATTATCATAAACGGTATAGACAGGAAGCAAATTGTAGGTCTGAAAAATAAACCCTATCCCCATATTCCTCAGCAGAGCCGCCTCCTTATGAGAAAGAGTGTTTATCCTCTTTCCCAGTACATCCGCCGTCCCCTCCGATGGAGAATCCAGAGAGCCGATTATATTTAGCAGAGTGGTCTTGCCTGAACCACTCGGCCCCACAAGTCCGGCAAACTCCCCCTTTCCAAAGGCGAGACTAATGTTGTTAAGAGCGGTAAACTCCGTTTTCCCCGCCGGAAATCTTTTGTAAACACCCTCAAGTTTTACAATTTGTTCTGTTTCCATACTATTTTGTTTGATGATTTATTACCAGCATTATTTGAACTCCCTTTCCCGACAATGGATTTACCCCACCCCCCATCCCGGGAAGAGGCGAACCTGAGAAAGCCGATCCGCTCAGATCTGAATTATCCGGATTTACAAAAGCCGTCACATAAAGATCCCCAAACGACAGCATCCTCTTCCATCTGAGAAGATTATAAACTCCACCACCACCCCACACACTGTAACACATCCAGCTCAGACTATTCTCCATATTAACCGGATAGTTCACGTTAAGTGCAGATATATTTGCCCCTTCAGCCCACATATGCTCCACCGCCACACCAAGCCCGTTCCCAAGTCCAAAAGTATAATCCGCCCCCACCGTCACCATCCGCTGATTGACCGGAAGTAGCGACTCAAAAAACGGATTTGCAACTGACTGATTTAATATAGTGTTTGTTGTCCCCCGCCTGTTTATCCACACCGCCTCCAACCAGAACCCTATCTCATAATCAAACCTCATATCCAGCCCGTATCTGTTTTCATAAAGCCTGTTGATATCAATCGTTGAGTGATCTAAATCAACATCTGATCCCAATGCAGAATCATATCCAAATCCTGAGTCATACCCAAGTCCTGATACATCAGTTTTACGCCTGTGAAAAGTAAAACCCATCTCACCTCTGCCCACAGGAATCTGCACCCGTCCTCCAAACTCGGGGACACCCCCGTCAGACGGTATCACATCAAGCGCCCTTCTGGTACTGTTCCCAAGCAGTCCCCACACCCAAACATTAACATTATTACTAAAATAGTACCGGCCCATAGCACCCCACACACCATCCGTCATCTGCAGCGGGTCCCTCGGATCCATAGAATCAAACCACATCAGAGGCCTCAGCATCATTGCCGAACCAAAATTTATCTTCTGAAGCCCCACCCTCAGCTCCGCCCTGTCAGTAGAGACCCTTCCCCACCCACGATAAAGCTTTACCTTTCCATCCCATCTTGAGTACCAACTCAAATCTCTCCACGAATCTCCAATCATCCTTGAATCTCCACCAGAAGACCATATCATCTCTCCTCTACCATACACAATCTCTCCACTACCATACACAATCTCTCCACTACCATACATATTTCCCGACACCTCCGCATCAAACCTCAACCCTCCCCAAAAGCCGCCACCGGAATCTCCTCCCGACGTACGCCTGGTTATGGGCACCTCCAGATTAAGTTGCGGCAAATACCTCGCCCCAAGTATCACCGGCCACTCAGATCCCGACGCATACCCACCCCATGTACTAAACTGCCCGCGATATTTTAACTCCACTCTCTTCTGCTTCAGCGCCTCCGTCTGCCCTTCCGCCTGCGACACCGCCTGTGGCATCAGCTGACCAAAAGCAATATTCCCGGCCAGCATGAACACAACCGAGAGTAGGCACACACACTTCTGCACATGTGTCTGTACCTGCGTCTGCCACGCCTGCGCCTGTACTTGCGTCTGCGTCTGCGTCTGCGTCTGCGTCTGTGCCTGTGCCTGTGCCTGTGCCTGTGCGTGTGCCTGTCTCAGGGGGAAAGTATCATATATCATATAATCAACTTTTTATGCAAATTTAAAAATTTTAATAAAGTGCTATTAGTCAGGCTTTTGACACTTTTTCTCTGAGGCAGGCTGTGCATGTGCGCGGGAAGTGGAGAGCTCGGCCCCGGTAGGAGCTATGCCATGGGTTATCAGGTTTACCAACTCTACAATCATCTCCTGAGGATTTCCATAGAGAGAACTTAATGCGGGGCTCTTTATCAGCTCTATATAACTATTGCTCAATGCAAAAAGTAATTCAGGTTTAAAGTTTGAGTTAAACACACCTTTTGATTGTGCAATTCTGAACTCCTCCATCATGGTTGTTATTGTATGAGCAGTCAACTTTGCCATATATTGCTGGATTTCAGATCCCACATCTCCGTATATATCAGCAATAAACTCTTTGCTGATATTGTTTGTCCCCTCAATCTTAAGAGCAATGAACCTATGCATCTTATTTGCGGCAGTATCATTATCGGCCATAATATTTCTGAATTGTTCAATCCCATCAGATAGAACCTTATCCAGAACCCGCTTGGCTAAATCTGTTTTATTGTCAAAATATCTGTAAAACGACATTTTGCTAACCCCTGCCTTTTTACACACATCCTCCACAGTCACCCTTTTGAATCCGAACTTCCAAAAAAGCTCATGACCAGCCCCAATCAATAGGTTTTCAGCATCTCTCCTCGCAACTTTCGCCATTATCTTTACTTTTATAGCGCAAAGTTACGATTTTTGTATTTATATGCAATTTTTGTAACTTTTATTTTTTTACAGGTTTGGGTGGGACGAACCTCCGGAGCTCGCCATCCGGCCGAAGGCCGTATAAACTGCGTAGCACCTTATAAATCCTTGCAAGGCTATTTGTATCCGCTAATCTGCGCGATGCAAACTGTACCCGCACAACTGTAACAATCAAAACAACCAGATCTTAAAGAAATAGAATGCAATCACGAATGTAACCATCAGCTTAAGTCCTACACCAAGCAGAAAACCGATGAATGAGCCAATTGCAGATCGGAATGCTTTGTCGCCGGGGGTGCCGCTGAGTAGTTCACCGGCAAGGGCGCCAAAGAAGGGGCCTATGATTATTCCCAACGGACCAAGAAAGAGTCCCACAATAACACCGGCAATTGCACCTCTTTCGCCAGCCTTACTTCCGCCAAACTTTCTGGTACCCCAAATGGGAACAATATAGTCAAGTATTGTTACCAGAAGGGCAAGCCCGGCCATTGTCCATAAAACCTCAGGAGAGACATGGGCAACAGACGTAAAGTGGAGCAATATAAGTGCTCCAAAAGCAAGTGGCGGTCCGGGAAGAACGGGCAGAAAACACCCAAAAAGTGCTACAATCAATAGTACAATCCCGGCAATTAATAGGAATATGTCAAGTCCCATTTGAGTCAGATTTAGTATATTTACACGTTACGTATCAGTAAAATCAATAATAGGTAAATTTATGAAAAAAAGAGAGATGTTATCATTATACACTCATGTTATTAAACTTACGCTTTCTGTAGTGCTTACAATTACATTTACAATAGCTGGGACCACACCTGCAAATTCACAGAACAAAACTGTAAACGAGAGCAAAACCTCAAATGAGCACAAACACACATATGACCCTGCACTTGCTGCAAAATATGGTGCAGATGATTATGGGATGAAAAGCTATACATTTGTGATTCTGCGTACCGGACCTAATAAGACGGAGGACAAGGCTCTTCTGGCAGAGCTGTTCAAAAGCCATATGGAGAACATCAATAAGCTAGCCAGAGAGGGCAAGCTTATCATTGCCGGCCCAATGGGAAAGAACGAAAAACAGTACAGAGGAATTTTCGTACTCAACACAAATGACCATCATGAGGCAAGAGAGATGCTAAAGGGAGACAGAGCAATCGTAGAGGGAGTTTTTGAGGCCGACCTGTTTACATGGTACGGATCGGCTGCACTCCCTGCCTATCTTGAGGTCCACGAAAAAATAGCAAAGAGTAATCCATAAAAATCTCTAAAAAAATCCCCAGAAATCTAGAATTAGCAATTTCAATGAATATCATAAAAAGCGACAGAAATAAAATAGAGCAGCTGATTGCCTTCTCTACAGGAATGATGAGTGGTGGCGATGGGAAGGAGTTGATTGAGAAACATAAAGAGGCACTCAATGGTATAACCCCTTATGACATGCTCTACCTTGAGGAGTACCAGATGCAGATGGGAATCACTGTCCCTGAAATCAAAAGGGATATAAATAAAATACTTAATGTTTTGTACGAATACCTGAAGGCATATGACTGGGAGCGGCCTGAGGAGGGGACTTTTTTGTACTATCTTATGCTTGAGAACAGGGCATTTGAGTTCCGCCTCAATACAATGAAAAAGATCCTCAAAGCCTACAAAGGGAGGGAGCTTGATGAACTCGGCTCATTGAAGGCCGAACTTCTCCCCCACCTGGAGAGTTTTGCCGGATTTGAACCTCACTATGTAAAAAAAGAGAACATTCTTTTTCCATATCTTGAAAAACACTGGAAAGAGTACAAACCGCTCAGGGTTATGTGGTCTCTGCACGACGACCTCCGCCGGATGATAAAAGAGCTTATCGGTCTTGCAAAATCTGAGCAGAGCGAGTGGATGACACTCAACCGGGCTATCGGAAATTACTACTTTGGAGCCTTTGGAATGATTCAGAAGGAGGAGATAATTGTCTATCCCATTGCGGCAGGCACAATTCCTAAAGAGGATTGGGCCGAGATGCACAGGCAGAGCTTTGAGTACCCGTTTCCATTTATTGACAGACCTACTCAGCCTGCAGAGGAGTCGGGCTCAGATACAAACATAGATATTCACTACTCAAACAGATTAGAAATAGAACTTAACGGTCCCGTATCAGACCAGTTCCTGCAACGTGCAACAATGATATTTGACAGCCTACCGCTTGATATTACCTATGTTGACGAGAATGACAAGGTGAGGTATTTTAACAGGGCTAAAGACCGCTTTTTTCCTCGCTCTCCGGCAGTAATCGGCAGGGATGTCAGAAACTGCCATCCGCCTGAAAGCCTCCACGTAGTTGAGGAGATTGTAAATAAATTCAGAAGCGGAGAGAGGGATGAGGCCGAATTCTGGATTACCCTGAGAGGAAAATTTATTCATATCAGGTATTTTGCAGTGAGGAGTGAGAAGGGAAAGTATAAGGGGGTTCTTGAGGTTAGCCAGGATGTAACTGAGATAAGGAAACTTCAGGGGCAAAGAAGGCTTCTTGACTGGGAATGAATATTTTTTCCTAACTTAGAAGAGGTTAAAAAACAACATTATGAACAGACAAAGCTCAAACAACGAATTGCTCCCAATACTACTCAACGGAGACAGAAACAGGGGGCTTGAGGTGGTTAACAGATTGCTGGAAGAGGGCAAGGATGTCATAACCATATATGAAGGGGTAATTAAGCCTGCTATGTACGAAGTGGGAGAGCTTTGGGAAGAGGGAAAGATAAGCGTGGCATCTGAACACCTTGCATCCGCAATTGTTGAGACTCTTTTAGGACACCTCTACTACAGGATAATAAAGAACTCCGGAACAAATAAGATGGTTGTTGTTGTAACATCAGTTGAAGATGAGGTTCACCAGATAGGGGCAAAGATGGTATCAGATATGTTTGAGATACATGGATGGACTTCGCACTTTCTGGGAGCAAACACACCAATAGATGAACTCCTGGATTTTGTTACAAAAGTAAATCCTACAATTATCGGACTTTCTATGAGTATTGATCTTCACACAAGGAATCTTGAAAAAACAATTTTGAAAATTCGTGAGAGAATCCCTGAGATGCCAATTCTTATAGGTGGACAGGGACTTCACGAAGAGGGCAAAGAGATAATGTTAAAACACAATGGAGTTCTGTATTTAAAAGATTTGCAAGCCCTGGAAAAATTCCTTAATCAAGCTCATTATGAAAAGGACAGGCCTAATTAATAACATCTTAACAAATTGGAGGAACGAGTTTAAACTCTCAGTAGCCGAGAGCCCCTCCATCTATATAGCACTTTTTAATGTGAGCGGAGAGCTTGTCTTTGCCAACAAAACAATTAAGAAGACCTTCAACTCCTCTTTAACACCAGCCGGTAATTTTCTAAACCCCTCTTTTAACAAGCTTGTCAAAAAGGAGGCAAAAGAAACGACTATCTATACAGGCTATGTTACTCTTGGAAGCTATGATACTGAGAACATCTCACTACTTGGGAGGTTTTACAGAAAGGGCGATGAGATTCTTTTTATAGGAGGGGTTGATTCGCAGCAACTCCTTGAGCAGAATAAATTACTCTATAATCTCAATTCGGAGATAAACAATCTCCAGAGACAACTGGTTAAAGAGAAATCACTTCTGGAGGAGGCAAATGCCGCAAAAGATAAATTCTTCTCAATTCTTGCACACGATCTTAAAAACCCTTTTAATTCACTTTTGGGATTTTCCGACTATCTCATTGAGAATTTCAGGGAGATGGAGCAGGAGGAGATAGAGGAGCAGCTGACAATGATGAGAGACTCCATCAGGCAGACATTCAATCTTCTGGAAGACCTTTTAACATGGTCAAAAGCACAGAGAGGGAAATTGAACTGCAAACCTGAACTGATAAAAATTAAAGAAATTTGTCAGGAGGTAAGAGGAGCCCTCAGCTCAATGGCAGAAGAGAAGGAGATTGAAATTAACCTCTCTGCCGGCGACGGTGCCGAGATTTATGCGGATCCGAATATGCTTAAAACCATAATGAGAAATCTCCTCTCCAATGCGATAAAATTCTCGTTCAGAGGGGGTAAAATTTCAACCTCATTTGAGATAGAGGGGAATTATTACAAAGTGGCCGTCCATGACAATGGTACAGGAATCTCAATTGAGAATCAGGTTAGGCTATGGAATCTTGCAGGGCAACATACAACTCGGGGTACTGCAGATGAATCCGGGACGGGGCTTGGCTTGTTAATTTGCAAAGAGTTTGTTGAAGCTCACGATGGTAAGATCTGGGTAGAGAGCGAAGAGGGAAAGGGCAGCACCTTCTCATTCAAACTGCCTTTAAAAAAATGAGATGACAAAAATTAACCTTAAATATTTCAGATATGGACTCTTTTTGGGGATATTTAGCACCACTCATAATTATTATCGGAATAACAATACTACATCTGCTTCTTCCGGCCAGGTGGCTTAAAGGGTACATCAACAGACCCGGCAGTGAAGAGAAGAGCATTTACAGACTTAACGGACTTCTTGTTCTGGCATTCTCTGTGGCGATATGGTTCTCTTTATGCAACTACGGGAACCTGTCATATAACTGGCTCTATCTTCACAGATGGGAGGGGTTGGCAGGAGCATTCTTCACAGGGCTAATATTCACTGCATTAGTAGTATTCAGGTACAAACCGGTAAGAAAAAACCTCCTTGCCGATATCTTTCTGGGCAGAGCGGAGAACATTAAACTTCTTAACGGTAGAGTTGATGCAAAGATGTGGCTGTATATGGTTGGTGCCGTAATGCTGGAGCTCAACGTACTCAGCTTTGCTGCTCACCACAATATGACTTTTGGCCCGGAGGCATCCGCAGGTGTACTTACCGCTACACTCCTTATAACCTGGTTTGTCACAGAGTATATGTTCTTTGAGAGAGTGCACCTCTACACATACGATATATTTGCTGAGCGGGTGGGATTCAAACTGGGATGGGGATGTCTGGTCTTCTATCCTTTCTTCTACACTATTCCGCTCTGGTCAACTGTCCATCTGCCGGACCCTGGACTCTCATCGTTCTACTATATTCTTCCCGTCATAATTTTCTTCACGGGATGGGGACTCGCTCGGGGAGCAAATATGCAGAAGTATCACTTCAAAAGAGACCCGAACAAGAGATTTTTATGGATTAAACCTGAAAGTATTACCGACGGAAAAAACACCCTTTTGGCAAATGGCTTCTGGGGTAAATCAAGACATATCAATTATTTGGGAGAGATTCTGATGGCTAGCGGCATTGTACTAGCAACAGGTTATCCCGATATTATATGGCCTTGGCTCTACCCCCTCTACTATATATTGCTCCTCTTCACCCGCGAATGGGATGATGACCGCCGGTGTGCCGCTAAATATGGCGAACTCTGGAGCGAATACAAAAAGAGAGTTAAATACAGAATTATACCGTTTGTATATTAACCGCTTACAAATTAGATTTTTGACTACTAGCCGTTTGACACTTAACCCCTGGGGTAAATTCGTGCTGTGTTGTCACCCATAATCTTCACGGCAAGTTTGCGTGAGAGGAGTCTGTGCATAAAGAGTGAGGCGATCTTGTTACCTCTTCCACAAATAAATGATGGTGTTGTTCCTAACCTTTTCAGGCACTCCCGGGCGACATCCTCCGGTTTTTGAACCTTGGGTGCAAAAATTGAACTCTTTGCCGGGTTTGAATTTATGTAATTGGGTGTAGCTGTGGCACCGGCACAGCATGCAATTACATCCACACCCCTGCTCCTCCACTCGTACCATAAGCCCTCGGCCAATACCCTTCCAAAGGCTTTGGTTGCTGAATAGAGAGAGATCCCTCCGCTCCCCTGCAGACCGGCCATTGAGGAGACCACAATCACCGCTCCCCTCCCCCTGCCGGCCATTTTACCGCCCAGAATATGCAGGAGTTTTGCCTGTGTAGTGATATTTACCTGAACGGCTCTGTCAATTTCAGAGATTTCCATCTCCGGATAAGGCCCTATAGGCGATACGGCAGCATTATAGACAAGCACATCAACTTGCAGAGATGCTATCTCAAGAAAGCCGGTTATTGAATCTGCAGCTGCCGGGTCTGACAGATCACACTGAAGTGTATAAACCTTTACACCGTAAGACTCCTCTATGGCTGTTGCCAGATTGGTAAGCTTATCATACCCTCTTGCTACCAAAACGAGCTCCATCCCATTTGCGGCAAGCTCCTTTGCAAACGCCGCCCCAATCCCTTCTGATGCACCCGCAACCAGTGCCACCTTACCGTACACCCTTTTTTTGTAAGTATTCATTGGTGTAGATTTATTTTTTTAATACAATAAATATACATATTATTTGCTGACCAATAAGGCTTTCTGATACACCTCCCCGTTATACGGGGGCCCCCTCCCTCCTCGGGCGCGAGGTATCTGAAAGCCTTATTGGTCAGCTATTTCTGATAAAATTACACAAAAAATAAGATGAAAATCTACACCGCAGATGCCTTACGGAATCCATCCATCAGGTTGCGGATAGTCTCCTTAACAGTAATGATTTTGTCGGCCTTAAAGGCATTGCTGCCCGCAAAGGCGTACCCTTTTGAGAAGTTGCCTTTGTAAGCATTGTATAGTGCTTTGATGATACAGTACGGACTTTTTGTATAGTCGCAGGTTCTGATGCAGTGATAGGGACAGCCGTTTGGTTTTTCGCGGCCCTCCTTCACACTCTGGATGAATTTGCTGAAGATTGCACGGCCCGGCATACCTACAGGGCTCTTAATAATCTCAACATCTTGCTCAGTTGCGTTAATGTAAGCCTCCTTGAATGCAGGCGAGGCGTCGCACTCCTCAGTGGTAACAAAGATTGAACCCATCTGCACAGCCGATGCACCCATATCAAGAACTCTCTTCATCCCTTCGCCGTCGTAAATGCCGCCTCCGGCAATGATTGGAATCTTGCAGTTGTTCTTCTCCTCAACTTCCTTAATGGTATGTACCAGTTCCGGAAGCAGTTGCTCAAGTGAGTAGTTCTGGTCTTCAATCTGCTCCTCTTTATAGCCGAGGTGCCCGCCCGCTTTTGGCCCTTCAAGAACGATTGCGTCAGGAATATAGTTATAGTTCTTAATCCACTTTTCACAAATAATAAGTGCAGCCCTTGCAGAGGATACAATTGGAACAAGCTTTGTCTGTGAGTCTTTTGTAAGAAACGACGGGAGATCAAGTGGTAGTCCGGCTCCGGAAAATATTACATCTGCCTTTGAGGCTATAGCAGTCTTGACCATATCGGAAAAATTGGTCAAAGCCACCATGATATTTACGCCGATAACACCTTTTGCCTTCTCTTTTGCAAGTCTTAACTCCTCCCTGAGTCCAAGAATTGATGCCTCAGCAAAATCTTTTGACATCTGTTTATAAAGGAGTCCCAGCCCTGCACATGAAATTACACCCACGCCTCCCTCATTTGCAACTGCAGAGGCCAGACCATTCAAAGAAATACCTACACCCATTCCTCCCTGCACTATAGGGACAGACAATTTAAGGTTACCAATGGAGAAATTGTTCATTCAGTTTTTTCCCGGCAAGATAGTGCAAAATAATTACACTTTATCTTTTTTCTCTCTTCTCCGGAGCACTTTCTCTCCTCTCAAGAGGTAACACTCCTGCCATCTCACCTATAACGTTCACTAACTCAGAACCGGCAGGAATAACAATTTTTGCATTTTTCTCGAGCGAAGCCTCAAGAGTCTCCAGTTTTTTCAACAACTGAGCATTCCCCACAAAATATTTATCCGCAGCTTCGTTAACCAGCCTGATTGCTTCAGCGTCACCCTCGGCATTAAGAATCTTAGACTGCTTAATCCCCTCAGCCTCCTTGATCTTAGCCCTCTTTACACCATCTGCAACTGTCTCAGCCGCTGTAGCCGAGTCAATAGCGGCAATCTTCTCATTCTCGGCCTTAACAACCTTGTTCATGGTCTCCTGAACATCCTTTGGCGGGTCAATCTGCTTAAGTTCAGTTCTTACTATCTCAATACCCCAGTCCTTTGTTTCAGTATGTAAAGTCTTGTATAGTTCAGCATTGATTTTGCCCCTCTCGCTGTTTGCCGATTTAAGCGTAAGTGTACCGATAATATTACGCAATGTAGTCCTTGCGAGGTTAACTATCTGCCACTTAAAGTTGTTAACATTATAAATAGAACCCTTAACGGACTCCTCATCTGACTTGACCCTGAAATAGACCTGAGCATCCACACTTGCATTCAGATTATCGTTAGTAATAATCTCCTGCGGCTCCGCATCCACCATCTGCTCCGTCACATTTACAACATAGATTCTGTCAATAATCGGAATAATCCAGTGAAAGCCAGGAGTTGCAAACCTCCTGTACTTACCAAGTCTTTCAATAAGCCCCCTTTGAGTAGGCCTAACGATCCTGATCCCGGCTGCAAATATGAGCAGCACAATGGGAATAATTAAATACCAGTAGTTCATTGTAACAAATATTTGTGAATGTTATTTGAAACGTAAGGTACGCAAAAAACAGACACAACAACTCTCGCTTTGCCTCTCGCCTCAGAGTGGCTGTATGTCATTGCTGAAGGTTGTATCCCTGTTCTGGTTAGGGCGGTTATGTTACCATTGGAGTCGTAGGTTATCCCCTGTTCGTTGTTTGAACCGTAATTATAACGGTAACTCTGTTCGCTGCCTCCGTTGTGTCTCCATTTTACGGCACTGATATTGCCGGAGTACTGGGCTGTCGCTCCGCAATAAAGTTAAGATTTGCCGGTCTATCTCTTTAAGCAAGATGTGATAAAAAAGATGCCCTTTCAAACATCCTTTATGCAATTGATGCTTTTATAAAAAGCGTGAAGCTGAAAAATTTAGCTGCACTATAAAGCAAGAAGCCCGGACTTGCCGGGTTTTCTTTATTTCACCTTTTCAAAAAGAAAATCATCTCCAAAATCAAAATTATCTTTCGTCCATAAATTCTTTGTTACAGAGTAAGACCATCTTTCCACATGTTTGAGCTTATTATCTTCAAGTATTAGTTTGTATTTTGCTCGTTGTGACCTGTGTTCACTTTCCATTGAAGATAGCAAGCTGTCAGTATAGGTAACAAAATTTTGGATATACAATGTATCATCCTTTATATAATATTTACCGTAATATTTATCATCAGACTCGCAACTGTAATATATACAATTGCTGTCCGATTTAAAGAGATAGTAGTTTATACAATCGTCTGCAATTTTAAATTGCCACTTTGTATATTATTCTTGGAAAAATTTCAACTCTTTATTCTTTCGTTTTATCTTCAAAAAGTTATTATCATCGGTCAATAACCTGCTGATTTTCGGATTACTTTCAGCATAGACTACTTCGCAGGTGTCACCAATATCAACGGGCTGTTGATGTGGCATATAGTTCTGATGACCATCGTAAACCTTACCGTTTACCACAAATTCATATCTGACGTAATCTCTCGCCTTAGCTCCAACATAGGTTTCTACAATCACAGCTAAACTATGAACCGGATTTTCCTCAAGAAGTTTGTCTTCTTCATTAACCACGCTAATACCAACAATTATAAAACCCAGAATTAAAGAGAAAAGAACTACTGCGGTTATAAGTTGCTTTTTGTTTCCTATTTTCATAATGCAACTATTTAAATTCAGGTAAAGGATAAATTGGTCTTACTACACGTGTATTGTCAGAAGGTTGAGTGTAGTTTTGCATCAGAGGTGCTGTATTACCAGAAGGATTACCTGAGCCAACAATACTTTTAGCTCCTTGTTTCCCAATTTCCGTTCCAAGTCCTACTACTGTTTTTGTGCCAGCTTCAAAACCTTGACTATTAACAACTGTTTGCGTTTGACGCAATGTGTTTTTTTCAGCCTTATTTAATGTCGAGAATGTTCCTGAGCTTATGTCATTGCTAATAGAGTTTTTGGCTCCTTTAACAATATCGTCGGAGGCCTTTCCTCCAATTAAAGTGCCTACTGCATCTATTGAAGCAGTTGTTAAAGATTTTTCCCCATTAAAAATATTTTGGTTTCCTTCGGCAATAGAAACATCTACTGCAGCATCAACTGCAACTGCGGTTGCTATCGTGGCAACTTTGGCTGTTTTTGAAATAGCCGTTACTCCGGGTATACCAACCGCACCAGCGACAAAAGAACCACCAGCACTTGTCCAGTCAATATTTCGAAAAGCCTGCCCAAAAGATTGATTATTGAGAGTCATATTAGCAGTCATTTGAATAGAAATATCAATGCCTGCGCCAATAAGCCCTTTAACTGCAAGAACGCTTAAAGTAATAGGCTCACATCCATCGGGGTCGATAGAGTTAATTGGATTATTAAAGCAATAAGAATATGGAGTAGCCCACGGAAAATTTTCCGCCAACGGGTCAACAACATGCCACCTCCCTATCACGGGATCGTAATACCTCGCTCCATAATCATACATTCCAAAGAACTGTGAGGAGAGGGTCTGGTTCTGGATCTCCTTGCCATTGTAAAGATAACGGTTTTTAGTTAGATTGCTATTGCTGAAAGATAATCCATAGGGGTAATAGTCAGTAGCCTGTTCAACTGTCCCGGACTGGTTTACAACAGACCTGACATTTCCCAGATGGTCTGTTATGTTGTACTGGCGTATGTAGTTTGCACCATCTTTTCGTATCATATGTCTGGTGTAATATCGCTTTTCAAAAAAACAATCGGATAAATGGCTCTAACTGTTTGGCCTCTGTGCGATGCAGGAATAAAGTCATATTGAGAAATTATTTTGGCTACCCTTATTGCTTCTTTGTCCAATTCAACATCATTTGAACTTTTTACAATTCCTTTTAGTGTGGCTTTACCATTTGTATCTACAACAATATGTACAACTAATGGAATTTTACTTAGATGGCCTTTATTGCGCTTTATGAAGTTTGAAGATATTATTTTCCTTAATGTATCTTCACCCAAAACAAACTTTGGTTCATTCTCAATCTCGTCTAATTGATAAACTTTGTCTCTTATACTTTGTGATACATTAAAGTGTTTTTCAGCCAAAATTTGTATTTCCGAAATATCATCGCTCGGAGTACCTTTATATGTTCTCATTTTGCAGAATGTTTTGTCTTTGTAAAAACAAATCTGCCACATGTTTGGATCATATTCTATGTAATTATCATTACATCGCTTCTGTTTGTTTATTTTATCGTTTAAAGAATAAAACATAGAATTTTCATCGCCAAATACTCTTACTAAATGTCCTAAATACATAGTTTGTCCGATAAAATCTTCTCTACAAAATATATACTCTTTACTGTTATTTGCAAAAACAGATAGAAAATAAAAAGAAGTATCTGCTATAGAAATAATAATTATTTCGTCCTTTCTTTTTTTTGCACTTAGATTTTCAGCATTGTTGATATACAGAGAGACTAAATCTTTTGAAAACTCCGTTAGCTCTACAATGTTATTGTCTTTTTTTGATTGACATGAAATAAAACCGCAAAAAAGGAATATGATACTAAATACTTTTTTCATATTCATATCATTTAGGAGGTAAGCCAATACCAGGATATTGTCTTAAAGCATAAGTGGGATGTTTTCGTGCTGTTGACGGTCTGAAAACTAATCCCCAAGACATAGAGCCAATAATATTTTTTTCATCATACGCAATTAAATTACCTGTTCTTGGCTGATATACATAACGTTCAACCTGATAACCGTGAGAATAAGATAAAAGAGTTGATGCATATTTATCACCACTCTTATCCCCTTTTCTAAATCCTGACGGATTGGAATTATTAGGGTGATTATGTACGACAGAAGTAACAGTTTGTCCTCTATCGCTTAATTTCTTGGCTGTTTCACTTGCTCTGACTGAACTTTCATTGTTATTAGTCATGACGATTGAACCATTGCTTTGTGTGTTTATTAATCCATATTCTATTTTGGTATTATCAGCAAAAAACTTGAACAATTCAGCTCCCGAAGATTCACTATTTACGGCAAATCTTGTAGTAGAACTAAACCATCCCGACTTTTCAAAATTGGTAATTGTACCGTATTCGAATGAAATAGAGTTATAATGTTTATTTCCTTCTTCGTCAGTCGTGAATGTTCTGTTCCCATTTTAATCAACCATATAGAAAGCATCTTGATTTTTATCTTTAATTTGATTGACTATTTTGCCTAGACTATTTATTTCCCAAACATCTCTTCCGTCAGGATCTATGGCATTCATCGGATTATTAACCACATATGACCAAGGGGATAAAAAGAAGTACTTTTCCGCCAGTGGATCCACCCCTATCCACCTCCCTATCACGGGATCGTAATACCTCGCTCCATAATCATACATTCCAAAGAACTGTGAGGAGAGGGTCTGGTTCTGGATCTCCTTGCCATTGTAAAGATAGCGGTTTTTAGTTAGATTATTATTGCTGAATGATAATCCATAGGGGTAATAGTCAGTAGCCTGTTCAACTGTCCCGGACTGGTTTACAACAGACCTGACATTTCCCAGATGGTCTGTTATGTTGTACTGGCGTATGTAGTTTGCACCATCTTTTCTTATCATACCACTAGAGGTTAGTATGTAGTCAGGTGTCTTGTCTGATTTGTACACTACTGCTCCTGTGTAGTAGTTCTGTGTTGTTCCGTTTTGTTTTGTTGCCAGCCTGACTCCTGTAGCATCGTAGATGAACTCCAGATTATCCGCACCCTTGATCACGCTCTTTGGCAGGTTGAGGTAATTGTATATTATTGTCATCCCTCTTATACCGTCTGTTGTCACATTGCCGTTACTGTCATGAGCATAGGTGTATGTAGTACCTCCTTTAACTATTGAAGAGAGCCTGTTTCCCGAGTAATTGTATGTCATTGCTGCAGGTTGTATCCCTGTTCTGGTTAGGGCGGTTATGTTACCATTGGAGTCGTAGGTTATCCCCTGTTCGTTGTTTGAACCGCTGTGTAGGCCATCCGTCAGACGGCTGTATGAATCGTAATTATAACGGTAACTCTGTTCGCCGCCTCCGTTGTGTCTCCATTTTACGGCACTGATATTGCCGGAGTACTGGGCTGTCGCTCCGCTCACATTTGGAGCATTGTACTGTAGCTCCATAGCGAAAGGCTTTGTACCCAGCGAGGATGGGTTGTTGATCATCCGAAGACGATTCTGTATGTCATATGTAAATGCTGTGCTCACGATACTGTTACCCATAGCGGTGGCGGTTAACCTCTCTAATTCATCATATGTTTGTGCGATTTCTGTCACTGTTGTTGTGCCGTTAAGTGTGTTCCACACCTTTGAGAGTCTGCCCTGAGGGTCGTACTTTCTCTGCTCAAGAAGAGTGGTAGTTACGCCTGATGCCGTACTTGTTCGCTTGGTAGCATAACACTTAATCCGAGGGGTGACCCCTCGGATTAAGTGTCAACGCGCTCTGATTCTGCTTGTTATGGCCATGTGGGTTCAAACCGCCTTCCGCAGAGTTATATGGTGCTGCGCAGTTTATAGGGCCTGCGGCCGGAGATCTTGGTTTGGGTGGGACGAACCTCCAAGAGGTTGATTGGCAGACCATTCTAAAACACAATTCTCACATTATCAATAAATTGCGATTTGCAATTAACTCATAATAAAGATGATAGAGGCTCGTCCCAACCACACCTGTTTTTTCGTTCTCTTTGTTCGCTGTGGCGGAGGCTCAGTAGTTTATAGCTTATCTTGTATGTATTACTCCATCTTTTCCACAAAGAAGTTCGCAAAACTGAAGGAGTCTCCGCCACAGCGAATGAAATGAGCGAGGAGGAAAAGTTCCGGAGGGCTGAGGTTGACCGGGGAATGGTGCGCAGTAGACTTAGGAAAGGAAAAAGCAATGTCTAATGATTTTTACTAAATTTGTGAACCTCACACAAACCAAAACCACCCATCATGAAAACTTCACTTCGTAATCTGCACATTTTGATGCTGCTATTCTGTGCAATTTTAACATCTGCAACAAAAATAAGTGCCCAAAATCTTTCAGCCGCCTGGGAGGAGCTGACGTCGGCTGAGTTCAGGTATGCGGTGGAGAGAAGTGAGGAGGTTTGTATTGTGCCTATGGGTGTGATTGAAAAGCACGGGCAGCATCTGCCACTCGGGACCGATGTTTTTACTGCAAGGCATACGTCGCTGCAAGCTGCGGGAAAGGAGTACGCGGTGGTATTTCCGTTCTACTTTGCCGGACAGATTTATGAGGCAATGCATCAGCCGGGGACTATTGCTTACAGCCCGGACCTTTTATACAAAATGCTTGAGGAGACATGTCTGGAAATCTCCAGGAACGGATTCAAAAAAATAATCTTTGTTAACGGCCACGGCGGAAACACATATTTTTTGCAGTACTTCTGCCAAACTCAGCTGGCAAAAGAGAGGGATTATTCGGTCTATTTGTTTACCCCCTCTGTCGATGCCGATACTCAGAAAACCATCACATCTATGAGAAAAAGCACTACCGGTGGCCATGCCGACGAGGGGGAGAGCGCCACAATGCTTGTGGTGAGGCCGGATCTGGTAAAGATGGAAAGGGCAGGTGACGAATCGGGAGCGGACCAGATGAGACTTAACCTTCCAAATGCCTATACAGCAATATGGTGGTATTCAAAATATCCTAACCACTACGCCGGTGATGCTGCAGGTGCTACGGAAAAGCTTGGTAAAGTGATAATGGAGCAGAGAATTGAGCAGCTTAGCAAGGTTATAAAAACGGTTAAGGCCGATAAAGCAACAATGACGCTGCAAAAGGAGTTCTGGCAACGGTCCGCCAGGTATTGAATTATTGTGAGAATAACCAACCAAACTATATGAAAAAACTTCTTTTATGCCTTATTACAATTGTAATGGCATACACATCTTCCTATGCCGCCGGGCAGGATGTTAAATGGTACCTTCCAAAAGGTGTTGAGACTTTTAATTCAAACATACCATCCCCTGAAAAAGTACTCGGTTTTAAAACCGGTGAAAGGCACATCACATACGATCAGGTCCTCATTTACATGAGAAAACTTGCTGAAATCTCGCCCAGAGTTCAGATAATTGAGCAGGGTTTTACCTATGAAAAAAACCCACTTATATATCTAATTATTAGCACCCCCGAGAATTTAACCAACCTGGAAAAGATTAGGGAGGAGCACCTGAAAATTGCAGACCCCTCACAATCTCCAAAGCTAAATCTGGAGAGTATGCCTATGGTTAACTGGTTTGGATACAGCGTGCACGGTAACGAAGCCACAGGAATGAACGCCTCTGTGGTTGTGGCTTATGCCCTTGCTGCCTCTGAGGACAAAATGGTTCTTGAGATGCTTGAGAAGAACATAATAATCCTGCAGCCATCTATTAACCCCGATGGTGGTCAGAGATACGCAAGTTGGGTGAACTCAAACCTGTCTCTTGCCGGAAATACAGACGAAAACTCAAGAGAGTTCCGCGAACCGGCCCCAGGCAGCCGCTCAAACCACTACTGGTTTGACCTCAACAGAGACTGGCTTCTTGCTCAGCATCCGGAGAGCCGCTCCAGACTTGACCTCTTTTACAAATGGCTCCCCACAATGGTAAACGACTACCATGAGCAGGGAAATGCAAATGGCACATTCTTCTCTCCCGGAATCAGGAACAGCACAAATCCGCTAATCCCGGACGAAAACTGGCTCCTGACTAAAAAGATATCGGCCTTCCACTCAGAAATATTTGGTGAGATAGGGACAATGCACTTCTCAAAAGAGGACTTTGACGATTTCTACACCGGCAAAGGCTCTACCCTGCCGGACCTCTCCGGAGCAATCGGCATTCTATATGAACAGCCTAACCCGAGAGGTGTTGCAAGAGAGAGAAATGGGATTTTGGTTACTCTTGCAGATAATGTCCGCAACCAGGTTTTCAACTCATTCAGCGCACTTAAAGCATCCGTTTCAATGAAAGTGGAGCTGATGGACTTTCAACGTAGATTCTTTGCAGAGCGTAAAAAGATGGCTGAAAAAGACCTTGTCCAAGGTTATGTTTTTGGCTCCGCGGGTGACATATCACTGAGCCGCGAACTTTACAGAATACTTGAAGCTCACAAAATTAAAGTTTACAACCTTTCAAAAGAGCTAATAATTAACGGAACCACCTTCTCTCCGGGAAGTTCGTGGATAGTTCCTGTACAACAACGCCAATACTCCGTAATCAGGACAATCTTTGAAAGAAACCTCACATTCCGGGACACAACCTTTTACGACATATCGGCATGGACCGTACCTCTGGCAATGAACATCAGTTATGCCGAGGTTAAAGAGAGCCTCTCCCCTCTTGGCAAACTGGTTGCCGATGATAGCGAATTTGACCGGATGGAAAAATCGGCAAAACCGGAGATAAGCAGATACATGTATCTTGTAGAGACTTCAGATATGTACTCATATAGTTTGATTTACAATCTTCTGGGGAGCGGAATTGTTGTTAAGGTTGCCGACAAACCTTTTACTTATAAGGTTGACGGAGCAGAGAGGCAGTTTAACAGAGGAACTTTGATGATTCCTGTTGCCCAGCAGAAGATAACTGCTGAACAGCTTAACTCTGTGATAAATAGGTGCCTGACAGACTATCATGGTGCAAACATGAAAATCTACAGCTGCTCTGCAGGTCAAAGCGAAGGGGATACAGATCCCGGCAGCAACCATTTCCGTATTATCTCCAAACCATCTATTGCAATCCTTACCGGAAGGGGCGCATCGTACGGAACTGCCGGCGAGATATGGCATCTGTTTGACTATAGACTTAAAATTCCAGTATCTCTGGTTGACGCTGAATCTTTAGGAAATATCTCAAAATACAACGTAATAATAATGACAGGTAATATTCCTGTAAGTCAGAGTCTGAAGAGCAGACTCACCACCTGGTCCTCTGAACCTGGTAATGTAATTATAGCTGTGGGAAATGCATACCGGAGTATCAACGATCTGGGAATAGCTACAGTTAAAGAGGTCACAGATAAAAGAGACACATTTAAAATTGCCAACGGAACTTACGAACAGTTTCAGGAGCAGAGAGGAGCATCTAGGGTAAATGGTATAATTCTGGAATCAGCAATTGACAAAACCAGCCCCCTTTCGTATGGAATAGATAAAGAGTGCGTCCCTCTTTTCAAAAACAGAGATATTGTCTTTGCTGAACCCAAGAGCAAATTTGCAGTTCCTTTGAGATATAAAGAGAAACCTCTCCTGAGCGGTTTTCTTCAGAAGAGGTATCTTGACAGATTCTCCGGAACTCCTGCAACCTTTACCGGAAGAGGAGTTGTAATTCTTGCAGATGATCCGGCATTCAGAGCCTACTGGCACGGCAGCTCAAGGGTATTCCTGAATGCTGTGTTTTACAGAGAGCTGCTGCCTGCGGTATCGCTTTGATACAACTCTATAAGAATAGTTAAAACTCTATCCTGGAAAAGTTAATTCCATAGGCATAGTAACGTTTAATCATACTCTGCATCCGCTCCATAAATGATTCATAGTTGCGGCTCTCTTTGGGTGACCATACCACCTCACTGAGGGCCGCTGCTCTTGGATAGACCATATACTCAACGTGGGCTGAGTTAGGCATATACTCGGTCCATACATTGCCCTGCGCACCCATAATATACTTTGCCTCCTCAGCATTTAATGAGGCAGGAACAGGTTCATATCCATAGATTTTTGCAAGCGAAGTAAATCCTCCGATTGCAAGTGGCTGGGTAGCCGGCTCTGCCTGATAATGATCCAGATAGCAGTGCGAACCCGGAGACATTACCACATAGTGGCCGGATTTTGCAGCCTCAATACCTCCGGCCTCTCCCCTCCAGGACATAACTGCAGCATTTGGAGCCAGACCCCCTTCAAGAATTTCATCCCATCCAATTATACTTCGCCCCTTTGAGTTTAAATACTTCTCAATTCGGGTTATAAACCAGCTCTGTAGCTCGTGCTCATCCTTAAGTCCCTCTTTTCTGATCCTCTCCTGACAGAGCGGACACTCCTTCCAGTTATGTTTTGGAGCTTCGTCTCCTCCAATATGTATTATTTTTGAAGGGAAGAGCTCTATAACCTCATCCAGCACACCCTCCAAAAATTCAAATGTACCCTCCTTTCCGGCGCACATTATATCATTAAAGACACCCCATCTGGTAGCAACTTCATAAGGTCCTCCGGTGCATCCGAGTTCCGGGTATGAGGCGAGGGCTGCCAGTGCATGGCCAGGCATCTCAATTTCAGGGACAACAGTTATATACCTCTTTGCTGCATAGGTAACAATCTCCTTGATATCCTCCTGAGTAAAGAAACCGCCATGAGGTTTCCCGTCAAATTTGGCATCGGGATTGAAATTCCTCCCTATCAGCGTCTCTTTTCTTTTTGAGCCAACCTCTGTCAGCCTGGGATATTTTTTTATCTCAATTCTCCAGCCCTGATCCTCCGTAAGGTGAAAATGGAAGGTATTGAGTTTATGCATTGCCATATAGTCAAGGTATCTCAGAACAAACTCCTTTGGCATAAAGTGCCGGCAAACATCAAGATGAAGCCCCCTCCATGGAAATCTGGGTTCATCCTCTATCTTTACCGACTGTATCTCTATTTTTTCCAGACTCTTCTGTTCTGCCGGCATCAGCTGTAAAAGTGACTGTGCCGCATAGAAGAGCCCGTTAGGCGTAGAAGCCTCGGCCTTAATACCATCTTTTGTTACCTCCAGTTTGTACCCTTCAGCAGGGATTCCTGAACCAGGGTTCAAATTGAACCATATTGCCCCTTTATTATGCCTGTCTGCTTTAGCAGGAGTTGCAGGTTTCAAACCATAAAATAACTCCATATGCCTGGTAATTGCACTATGAATATTCTCTCTGTGCTCTCCCTCAAATGAGTATTGAAAAATTGTTGCTCTGTTTAAGGTAAAGGATCCCTTGCCGGGAATCTGTAAAACCGGCACCGGAACAATACCGGAAGCATTTAAAACGGTTGAAATTCCAAATAGTGAGGACAATATCATAAAAATGTTGACTGCATTGATTTTTAGATTATTCATAGCAAAACATATTAAGTAAAGGGGTTTTGAATATAAGGCAAGTTAAAAAAAATTCTCAATAACAATTTTTTATCCTATATTCAAATTGGATTTCTAACAATTTGAAACCATGAAAAAACTTCTTGCCTTTTCAGTTTTTCTTATCTGTTCATCATTTGTGCTCAATGCTCAGGAGGCGCTCAAACCTCAGATGAACTATGTAAAATTCAACCTCACATCTATCCTTCTTAAGAACTACTCCTTACAGTATGAAAGGGTTCTTACAAAGCGTATCTCTGCGGCAGTCTCTTTCAGATTCATGCCCTATACTACAATTCCGTTCAAAACTGCAATTATGAATATGGCAGATTTTGAAGATCAGGAGACAATAGATCTGTTTAACAATGCTCAGTTTGGCAACTACGCCATAACTCCTGAGATAAGATTCTATCTTGGAAAGAAGGGTTATGGAAGAGGATTTTACATTGCTCCGTATTACAGATATGCTGCTTATGACACACAAAATCTGGAATTCAACTTTAACACAGGAGATGACCAAAACCCTCAGAACCAGAAGGTGGATCTCAAGGGTAGCATAACATCTCACACAGGAGGGATAATGTTTGGTGTTCAGTGGGCACTTGGAAAGCATATATCTCTGGACTGGTGGATATTAGGTGCAGCATACGGAGTCAGCAGCGGAGTTTTGAACGGTGTACCTACCCCGGCAATTCCTGAGAGTGATCTTGCCGATGTAAAGAGAGAGATTGAGGATATGGACATACCTATGGTCAAGAAGACAGCAACAGTTACTTCAAACAGTGTCAGGGTGGATTTGACGGGTCCATGGGCCGGAATACGCTCTGGAATAGTTTTTGGCGTTAAATTCTAAAAACAATGTTTATATTCCGGTCTAAATGACCGTAATATGAACAGAATCAAACAAATCAAATTATTATTGATTGCAATGGTCGCAGCTGCGCATTTGTGCAGCTGCTCCTCTTTATCCAAAAGTCAACTGGAGAGCGTTGCAAAATTTGCCGACGGGTGCGACAGCTTTACTGCCTACCCTTCGCTCCTGTTTCATGAGATAAACAATATCAGAAGAGAGAGTGCATTTTGGTACTCGGCCTCGCTGAACTCCCCTGAGAGGCGGGTGGAGGAGATTGTTGCCCTCTCGGCCCACCACTCAGCCGGCATGAAAATGGCGAAAGGGGCCGATCTCTCTATGGAGATATTGTCAAAATACTCAAGGGCACTTAAGTCTTTGGCCCATAAAAACAGAGTAGAGAGCCCTGGAGTTGATGTCAGAAGAGCGGGGAGAGCAATAGACAGCCTTATTATTGCATTCAACTCTCTGCAGATAGTATCACCTTTATCAACCGGACTGGCATCATCTGTTGCAAAAATAGTTGCGTATGGAGCAGAGCTTAATGCATCAAGAGTGAGGGCTGAGGCATTGAGGATTCTGATACCTGAAGGGGACTCAATAGTAAATCAGCTATGCAGCTCGCTTGAGACAATTTTAAAGGGGGAGGAGACTAAGTCTCTTATCCTGCATGAGCAGAAAATGGTTATAAGCAACTATCTCTCTTTTGTAAGGATAACCGGGAGCAACATTGAAGAGGACAGAAAGTTTGCAGAAGTAAAGGAGAGAGCTGATAGACTGACAAGAGTCAGGACATCAACTATTAACTCAGTAGGTGCATTGAGGCGTGCACATAATAAACTTGCGGCAAACATTGAGAATGGGATTCCACTCCCTGAGCTGTTTGAGGAGATTGGAGAGTTCCGGAACGAAGTAGAGAAACTTTATAAAATCGTAAAAAAATTATGAACAGATATTTAACTGAGCTGTCAGATGTTAGAAGGGCAATACAGGATACAGAGGAGCTAAGATATAAAGCATTTAAAAGCGGTAAAGAGGAGGAGGCCGATATTCTGGAGATTGCCTCTGTTGAACTCAAGGCCAGAGAGAGGGAGCTGGTCGTAAAAATCGGGGTTGATCTGGCAAACAGGATCGAGCTTGGAACAACATCTCTGGAGGAGCTTACTACCCGGGTAAAGGAGAGAGTTGAAAAAATGGGAAAGGCTTCAAAGGGGCTGGATAAATTCAGTAAAATACTCCTGAAGATCTCTCGTATAATCAGCAATATCGTTTGATAATCAAAGAACATGACATAATATTATTATATTTACACTCACAATTGTTTAGCATATGCAACACCTCTTTCCAAATCAGGTAAACAGTAACTCTCTGCCACTGGCATACTTTACGCTTGACAGAAACGGCGTAATCCTTTTTGTGAATGATAACTGGTGCAGTGCTACTGAGTATGTTCCCGAGGATGTAGAGGGGGTATATTTCGGTGATCTTTTACCGGACAATCAGAAGAATATATTCCCTAAAACATTCAGAGAGTTCAGATCTAAACTTAAAACAGATTTCAGAACATATAAAATAAGGAAGAAGAGTGGCGAATATGCCGAGTTTATCCTTTACGCTCGCGCAGAGACCGAATCGGGTGGATTTCTGAAGGCCCATTTTATTATGCTTGACCATGGTAGCCTTAAGACAACAGAGAGGGAGCTGACAAGGAGCAAATATATGTATAAACTACTCGCAGATAACATAAAAGAGGTTGTTTGCGTTTACAATATAACCCAGGGCTCTCATCTGTATGTGAGTCCATCTGTAACCGCACTTAGAGGATTTACCGTTGATGAGGCTATGAGTCAGACTCTCTATGACACACTAACTACTGAATCAAGACCGGTATTTGAAAAGGCGGTTGATGAAGCGGAAACTGAATTTCTGAGAAAACCTGATCAGGACTCCCCTTTCTTTCTTGAAGTTAAACAGATATGCAAAGACGGAACGGAGATAAATGTTGAGATTCAGGCAAGATTCCAGCTTGCAGCAAATGGTGACCTGGAGATGATTTGTGTAAGCAGAAAGCTCTCAAGCTCAAAACTTGAAGATACAATAAGATTAATGAGGGAGAAAGAGGTTGAGAGGATTGGAGAGCTCACCGGTGATATGTTTTGTCTTTCAGACAATGCGGGCAGGTTAATCAAATCTAACAAAAGGCTTGAGACCACCCTTGACTATAAATTTGTAGAGCTATCTTCTAACAGTCTGGCAACCATTATCCACCCGGATGATAAACTTATGTTTAAAACAGTTATTGAAAACACAACAGATGATTTTGTTGATGAGATTGACTGCAGGGTAAAGCATAAAGGTGGCGAATACAGATTGATCAACTGGAAGATAACACGCTTTGATGCTGAAAAGATATATTTATGCGCCAGAGATATTACTCCTCCTAAATCTGTGGCAAACAAAGCTATTTTCAGGCAGGTTCTTGCCAGTAAAAACAGACCTCTTATACAAATAAACGAAAAGAGGGTGACAAAACCGGAAAGTATGGCTGCCGAGATAGCTGAGGGAAGATCATATATGACAGCTGTAGCAGACTTCTCATCATCTCTGATAAGAAACATAAAGCTACTGGAGAAGAAGGACATAGAAAATCAGCTTAAGATAATTTATAAAGTGGCAAGAACAGCCTCGGTACAATCTGAAGATTTCGCCTTCATTAATAAATATGCTGCCGGTGAATATGTACCGGTACCCTTGCTCCTCTCTCTGGAAGAGGAGGGAAGAAACTCTCTGGAGGATCTGGCCGGTATGTACGAACAGTCTGAGCTTAAGATTTCACTAAAAAGCCAGGGCGGATTGATCAAGATATACGCAGATCCCACAGCAGCTAGGGCACTTTTAAGGTCAATGATATCATATATGATAAGGCAATCTGATGGCAGAGGCGAAATTCTTATCAGAGCCTTCCGTGAGGATAACGCCGCACTCTTTATCATAACAAATAAAGAGCTAAAGAGTCCGTCGGACAAAAACTCAATAATCAATATCCAGAGATGCGAAGTGGTTGCATCTTCAATGGGAGGATCAATCACTTCCGATTCTAATCCCACTACAGGAACCACCATCAAAATCAAGCTGCCGGCTGTGGTCTGAGGACAGAAATCTCTCCAGCTATTTCATAAACACAAAATATACTGCCAGAATCAGGCAGAAAAATGCTGCCAGGTGGTTCCACTGAATCTGTACATTGAATACAACAAAAGAGAACGCAGAAAAAACTAATAATGTTATCACCTCCTGAATTATCTTCAGCTGAACAAGCGAGAAAGTCCCTCCATTACCCGCATATCCAATCCTGTTGGCGGGGATCTGAAGTGAATATTCAGATAAGTTGTCATTTAGACCCCTTTTGATTAATTTTGTAATTATATATCATTAGGAGTATGAAAGTCATTGGTTATGTAAGAGTATCTACCAGTACTCAGGATCTTGAAAGACAGAGAGTTAAAATCACAGAATGTTGTGAAATAAGAAATTATGAGTTAATTGATATCTACTCAGATTTCGCAATATCTGGTGCTACATTCAATAGAGAAGGTTTTAATAAACTAATGAATGTAACAAAAGATGATACAGATATGATAATTGTATCTGAGTTATCTAGACTTAGTAGGAAAGAAGAAATCCTTGATACACTTGTCGGACCCCTGTCGGACCCCCTCTGAGTAGGACAGTGTCTCTTTAGACAAATTTCAATAAATTTGTAAAGAGAAACGACAAGATGAAAAAGACAAGAATTAGCGAATCACAAATTATTAAGGCTCTCAAAGAGTAT
>Ga0207420_1000309_pt1 | contig 61272 bp, 23 predicted proteins | sample ThiBio_inoc_biof_FD_183941 | JGI IMG/M metagenome (GOLD analysis project Ga0207420, IMG submission 183941) | Wastewater bioreactor microbial communities from Cape Town, South Africa - Thiocy_inoc_biof (SPAdes) | ecosystem: Engineered > Bioremediation > Thiocyanate > Unclassified | place: South...
AGTTTGAGTATTCATTTGACGTGATACTGCACCGGCAGCATTATCTAAAGTTTTAGAGAAGTTAAGCAGACCCATAACATGGTCGTTATAAGTAAATACATATGCACGAGGAATTGATGTTCCTGTTAAGTCATCATGGAACTGATGCCACAGCAATCGTATCCACGCATCATTAATAACACTTTTTTGATATGGCAGTCCACCCAACCAGTTAGCAACAACAGAAGATTTTTCGGTAGCATCAGCCAATAATTCCCCTTTACGATTCCAATATTTGAGAATAGTTTGTGAGGTATAACATCCTACACCATGAGCTTTCATAGGGAGTTCATTATCCCAAACAGGTAATGCAGAACGCTCTTCAGGAGAAAAACTTGCAAAAAACTCATCAGGTGTAACTGTTTTAACTTTAACAGGACCATCAGCAGCTAAACTCTTTTCCAACCAGTCGGCAGTACTTTCATCTACACTACCACCACGGTCGCCCGTACCAAAATATCTTACTGTTTTATTAGACCCTAAATTTGCTTTATTACTGATTATCTCATTTAGAATATCGCCATTATATGACAGGTTTTCTTTGTATTGAGTTACATAAGCACCCGGTTTGTGTACAGCAAATATCTCAGAACCATCAACACCACGCCATACACCATAATGTGGCAAATCATTATAACTATATGCTGAACCCCAAGATAGTTTCTGTGAGTGAAAACCAACTAAACCACAATGTGCAGCCAGTGTAGGTAAAGAATGTGGAAACCCGAAACAATCAGGTAACATAATGTCATTTCCACCATCTACATTAAATTCTTTTTTATAAAACTTATGTCCGAGCAATAAATTACGGATAATTGATTCAGCAGAAGGCACCATCACATCATTTGCATCTACAGATGAACCGCTTACATGCCATCTCCCTGAATTGATATAAGATTTAAGGCGTTCATATAAAGCAGGATAATACTCCTTTGCAAACATATATTTTATTGCACCCTCAAAGTTAAATTTATAATTAGGATACTTATCAAACAAGTTGAAATTTCCTTCAAGAGTATTCTTAACATACTGATCGATACTCGTTTGTACATCCCAATCCCATTGCGTATCGAAGTGCGCATTTGAAATCATATATAGTTCCTTGTCGGATGCATCACGACCACCGGTATATGCTGTAATCGCAAAAACAGATGTGAAAGTTTTATCTGTACCGGTATAATTAAAACTTACAGACTTAATGGTTTTAGCATTATCCACTTGTAATACACGCTCAAACAATCCAAATTGTAATCTACCATCAAAATTATTACCTGAAACACGTCCTAATCCACAATAAGCAGCAGTGTTTCCGTTCGACTGATACCAATCGGGAAAGGAAACTTTCACAGCACTTGAAGATGAGCCATCAGTATAATTAACTTTAACATCGATACTTCTCTGACCGCTTGCTGATAATCCCAATAACCATAATTCCTTAGCTTTTAATGGATTATTCAAAGTCAATTCACCACTTTTCGTTCCATTAGTAGCAATAGTAAGAGCATTAACTTCCTCAAACGAAGCTAAGTTATATGGTATACCCATTTTAGATACAATATTAGAAGGAATAGCACCTTCGGCTTTTTTGCCCTCAGAATAGTAATACCACTGCTCGTCTAATGAATTTGTTCCGGAACAATTAGAAGAAGAACATACAACATCTGCATTGAAACCCGATAAAAGCAGAGGAGAATAATTCGCCTCTGCTTTTGAGCCAACACAACTAAACAACACGAGAAATAACCCTACAATTCTATTTACACAAAATTTTGACATTATACTTTTTTTTTATTATTTCATTATTAATTTTGAGCTAACAACTATCGGATTATCTATACCAACTTGAATTTTAATCACATACACACCTTGACTTAATTTGTTTTTCAAGTATAATAATAAATCATCAGAACCATAAGTCTCATCAATTAATCTCTGTCCCATTAAATTATATACTTCCACAGTATTTACGGGGAATGTACTAAGATTATTTACAATATAATTGAAACTATACACATTGTTAGTATTTTTCAATCCATTAATATTAGTATCAATTGAAGCCACATTAGAGCGGACATTTTCTTTATTTACATTTTTATTAACTGCAACTACACGATAAGAATACAAACCGGGCACGAGATTTTCATCAACAAATGAGATATCATATATACTAACTTCAGCAATTTTTGAAAAGTTGTTTCCATCAGAAGATCTTTCTATTTCATATTTTTCTATTTCATTGATGTTGCCGCTCCATTCTAAGGAAACAGTTTCTTCGTTTATCCTTTTTGCTTCGAGATTATAGGGTGCACCCGGATGTTGAACACCAAATATTTCTATTTCAGCAAACCTGACTGAGCCTGAAGCCGGGAAAACACATTCAAACTTAAAAAACTTATAAGCAGACTCAGGAGACACCGTAACCGACACCTTACCTGCGGATAATACAGGATTATCTTGAATATCTAATACTGTCCATTCAATACCATCAGAAGAGCCAAATAGTTTCCAGCTTGCAGGTGCTGCATTATTATTGAAAGTCAGAGTATACTGATTAATTTTGGCAAATTCGGCTGATTTATAAACAAGATCTAACACAGGTTTATCATTAACTTTTGTGGTAAGAAAATAAGTAGTGTAATTATTATCAATAAAATTCTCAATTTTCCCTATGCTATAGTTTGAAGATAACACCCCACCATTCTGACAAATATTAGTATCACTATTATCGATTGGAGTTTCATCATAAATTAATTCAGGATAATCAATTTTTGCCTGTTGCAACCAGTATTCAAACTGATCATTCCATCCGAATGCTTTAATAGCGAAAGGTTTAACATCCATACCGGCGGCAGCACTCCAAAAATGTATCAGTTCACCTAAGTTACCTCTACCACCCGGATTAGCCGAATTACCTTGAAAACTACCATTCTTCATTTTATAATACTGTCCTTGAAGTTTCCAGAATTTCTTCAACATTGCAGTTTTACCATATAAATTATATGTTGGATACAGAAAATCTCTGTACCAATATGATGTTCTTTCGCTATCCGGATAATCGGCACCACCTCCTGGTTTAGCTCCTACAGTGTAGCTATTATGCCAACTTGCAGCTCTTGGGGAACCTAATGCTGTAAAAACATCATATTGAAGTATTTCAGCCCATTTGCTATCACCCCAAATTGGGTAAAACATTGAACCATTATATCCGCCACCTACACCTTCAACAATATGACATAATTCATGTGCCATAACATCATAAATATATCCTGACTCACTACGATTTTTAAACCAACTCTTGTTTGCTTTTATATACACCATATTTCTATAAAAGCTCGATGAATTTCTATAATCATAAATTGAAGCAAGACCGCCACCTTCTTCCATAGGAATTAACAGTACATGCAAACATGAATCGCTCAACTCATCGCCATAACATTCAAAGACATACTTCCAATTAGCTGCATAAAAATCATAATACAAATCATTAATATCGTCTTTACCGTAACCCTCTAACACATAGAAAGCAGTATTCCCGATTTCTTCCACTTTATTGAAGTTAGCAGGCTGATCAAGTATCCACAATTTATAGTTTTCAAATTTGTCTTTAAAATCTTTTTTGCCTGTTGTAACACTTACAACACTCGGTTCAGAAAGATTATTACCATTCACTGCATATAACTTAAACACATAATCCGTCTCAGGTTTTAAAGAGTAAGGATAAGTCTCTGTGTTATTTGCAGGAATTTCATATGTATAGTTGAAAGTGGCACCACCATCATCGGAACGCTCAATCCTGTAGGAAGTTTCGTTTGTTACATCCGACCACGACAGCTTCACATGATGATATGCTCTGTTCTCCAATTTAAAGTTTGCGGGTTTATTAGGTACAATTACATCATCACCAACAGCTACGTCAGCATAAAGTAGCCAATCGGCAAGTTGTGTCATACTTCCATCACCATTATTAGCAGTAACATTTAAGCGATAATATTTGTAACTACCCGGATTAGAAACATTAAAATAACGTTTTTGAAACCTCGAACTAAAACTTTGATTTGTTCTTGTATCCAAAGCTGTCCAATTCGTACCGTTATCCGAACCCTCAAGTCTCCAGTTTTTAGGATCGCGACCAGGAGAGTCGTTGGCAGAAGTTATACTGTATTGTTCAACTTCAAAAGAGCTATTAAAAGAAACCCTGAGCCATACGGTACTGCTCCGGGCAAGAAATTTAGTACTGGAATCACCATCAAAGGCACATGAAACATCTTCTCCGGCAGGGGAAGTATTATATTGATCCTGATACGTAAACAATCTGCCTTTGGTTAATAAAGTCATCTCTGGAAATGCGGGTGTAACAACATTATTAGAAACACAATAAGCTGATTTATATCTATCCTTTACGGTGGAGATTCTATAAAAATAAGTACTGTTAGAATTCACTAAAGAATCAACAAACTGATTAGTATTAGCAGGTAAAGTTGCCAGAGTAACATAATCCTTCCCATTATTAGAGCGTTGAAGTTCGAAATTATCTTCATCATCAGAACGATCGCGCCACACTAACTTAACCTTCTCATAATTAATGGCAGAAGCTTTCAAGTCAGATGGCAATGCAGGCAACTGTTTCTCCTCACCAAACAAACGCCATTCGCTGATGTAACAATTTGTACCTCCATCAGTGACGGATTTGATTTTAAATTTAAAATAAGCATAGGGTTGTGTTGAAGAAACCGTGATTGAAATAGTTTGCTTCCTTTCTGTGAAATTAATACTTCCGGCAGTCATATTACGAAGCATAACCCAATTTTTACCATCATGCGAACCATAAAGTTCTGCTTCTTTCGGATCTTTTGCAGAAGGCTGAGAAGTGGATGTTAACAACATTCTTTTTATAGCAAAAGTCTTATTAGAGCTATAAATAATTTCATTCGGCAATCCGTTAAAATTAAATTCAGTCCTTTCGTCATTATCATACAATCTATTAAAAGAAGTAGAAGTAACCGTAGCTGAAAAGTTACCTTCTGAATTTAGAAAAACATCAACTTCTTGAGCAAAAAAAGCTGTTGAATAAAATAAAGCAAATAATACAAATAATTTTTTGTGTAAAAATACATTCATGATTTTAATATTTAAAAGTTGGTAACAAAGATAGTAAAAGCAAATCAGCATTCTATGTATTACAAACAACAGAATGCTGATTTGGCACAAAAGAATAATACTTTGGCACAAAAGAATACTAAAATTTACGCTTGCCTCTTAATAAATTGAGCGTAAGTTATACCTTTTGCACTTTCATACTGTAAAAAATATACTCCTTCATTGTAATTAAATGTATTTATTACATTAATTCCGGATGAAACATTTGCACTATAAAGTTGCTTACCTGCCAAACTGTATACTTTAATATTTCCATTTTGAGGAATATCTACAGACAAGAAATCAGATGTTGGATTTGGATAAATTATTAACCCATTTTGTAATTTTACTGAAGTCACTCCGGTATTGGATAATGATTTCACTTTTACATCATCCCATTTTGCTAAAACATCCCAAGCTCTCAACCCAATTGTACCGGAAGCAAACGATATATCGGATATTTCCAATACAGGTGTCAGCATATCATCGACATACACAGAGAAATTACTTTTATTAGCAATTATTTTAATATCGTACCATCGATTTATATCAATCACTTTATCGACTTCCTTTAATTGATTCCATCCTCCGTTTGCTTTTCCAAACACAACTTTATCACTTGCGCTATTCAACCCAACATAGTAACCATCATAATCATCCGGACCGTAAGCTAAGCGACTTGCACGGAAAATAACACCTGCATTTCCTTGATTATTTATAAGTTGCACTTTTGCCTCATAAACAAAATCATTAAAAGAAGTGGCTGTGTACACAGTTTTTGAACAAGGATGACTGGCTTCCACGCCTCCTGCGTAATACTCTTCATCTTTTATGTACCAGCTACCTCCATATTGAACCCATCCTTTTTGTCCATTTTCAAAATCATCAGTAAATGACGAAGTAATCATATTTTGTGTTCCTATATATGGCAAGCAAGTAACACGTAAAGTCTGTGCGCCATAAGGCACAAGCGTAACCTGTTCATCGCGATAATTCGACTCTACCGGACTGTAAGGTGGATCGATAGCTAATCTTTCATTATGAGCATACACCCATGAACTGAGTTTTTTAGCTGAAACCTTCAACTGAACCGGAGTGGTAGATTGGTCGTATGGATGATTTGGCATCTCATTTTCAATCACCTGAATAGAAGATGAAGGATTGTTTTTATCAATTATCAAAGCATAATTCCATGCCGACAGAGGTAAAACCTCATTCTCTTTAAAACCATTTCCATAGTCAGTGCGTGGCTTCCATTCTTCTTCTATCTTCAGTGAAAAAACTAATGGACCTCTATTGATACTAATGGAATTATTAACCTCATCATTGATAACTAAATTCATTGGAAAATAAATACTTACCTCATCATTATTGCTCCACGAACGGTTTATAGTATAGAAACTTCCGCTAACTATTCCGGTTTGAACCTTTCCATTAACTTTAATTTCCGGTGAATTACACCATGCAGGGATACGTAATTTCAACGGAAAAGAAGTCTTCTTAGCAATTGAAATATCAAGAGAAATACGTTCTTTAAATGGATAATCTGTGGTTTCTTTAATTGACACTTCTACCCCATCCGCAACTTTAGCAGTTACTTTTGACGGTCCGTATGCCATCACAGCAAGTCCGTTATCAGCAGTTGCAGCCCACATAGTTTTCACAAAATAAGGATATCCCATATGGAAATCAAATCTACAACAACCATAACCTGAAAAAGGTCCGGGCATATTACTATTATCATAATTCTGAGCCATACCTGTATATCCGAATTTACTTATCACCTGATTGGCTTGTTGATAGTATTGCAAACCTTTGATATCATATGACAGACCACCCGGCAAAGCATTATATGCAACCATTTCTAACTGATCGCCTATACTTGCATCACCCAAAATCATTTGTGCAATTTCAGAAGTTTGCATTTGTTCTACTACGGAACAAAGCTCTAAACCTGTCATAGACGAACGTCCTGCCAACATTTCACAACCTGATTGCATACCGAAAGGCTGCCCATGATCGCACATCAAATGTTCACGACCCTTTACAAAGGCTTCTTTATCTGCAACAGCTTTAGATTTCTGATAATATACAACAGGCATTTTCATTGCTTGCGGAACATTAACATTATGCTTTGGTTGAAAATCTCTTAAAAACTGATTAAATAAATTATTTGTAAAAATATCAGTCCATGGATAAGCCTGATTATGAAGCTTATCGGCTAATTCAAGTAGAAATTCATCACCTGTTCTGTTGTATAGCCAAAACACAATATCAATATTATCGCCTGCTCTTGATTTTCCCCAACTGCTTAGTTGTTGAATTTCAATATTCGCATTTTGATACTGAAAATATTTTGTGAAAAATGGGATAACCCTTTCATCACCAGTGGCATCATAATAATCACGAATTGCATATAGCATCGGCATACGTGCCCACCAATCATTATTATTCTGCGGACCGAAATATCCATTCCTGCGCTGATTATCAAGTGACCAATCAACCCATTTCTGAGCTTTAGTTTTCAATTCGGCATCATCTAACACATAAGCTAAAGCAACAAGACCTTTAGTGTAATAAGGTGCACGTTCCCAACTATCACCAGTGCCCCCCAGCCAATCACAATCTGCTCCCAAATCGTTTTTACTGCTATACAAATCTTCAGCATGGCCGGTTAAGCCATTCTTCTGAAGCATTAATTGATTATGTAACCAACCTTCGGCTTTTACTGCTCCAACAGGCAGAGCAATAAAAGGTGCTTCTGTTAATGGAGTTCTATTATTAACGTAATTAGCTGAATTTGAAGTTAAAACAAAGCTAGAAAAAATCAAGATAAATAAATGGAAGATTTTCTTCATGGATTGTAAGTTTAAAAATTATTTTATGATTAGTTTTTGAATAATTGAATTACCGTTTTTTGATAAGTATACAAGATAAAGTCCTCTTTGAAGATGTGAAATATCAATTTGAATCTGAGGGCTTGCAATATTTTGCTTTAACACTTGCCTTCCGGTTGTATCAAAGAAAGTTATTGAAGAGTTATCATCAATAATATCATTACTCGTGTTTATTGTAATATACTGTCCTGATACCGGATTTGGATAGATATTAAAAAGTATTTGTTCAGAAGGTTTTTCAACACCACTATAATCCAAAGAAAAAAGCTGTGATTTTGGAACAATCTCTCTCGGTTGATTTTGATTTATCCATTCAAGATAGCAATAAGCTCCACCTGTACTTTCAAAATATTCAAGTTTAATATCATAAAGTTGGTTTTCTTGCAGACTAATATCTCCTGAATACTCAATATCGTAATCATCTAACCACTTATCAATAATTAATTTATCATTAACCCACAGTCTACGACCATTATCGCTATTTACAAAAAAAGTATATGTGCCTGTAAATCTAGGTTGAATTTTACCTTGCCACCTGATTGAAATATTATCAGCATTTATAAGTCGATGAGGTTTAGCTGTGCCCCAATCAAAATTAATGGTAGTATCAATTTCGGTTGCACGTAAAGTATTAAAATCTTTTCCATTATAATATTCGGCTGTTAATCCATTCCCTTTGCCTGTCGCTAATGGTGGAACAGGATCAAGCTGCCATAGAGCAAACGATTGGTTTTTATCTTCCGACTGAAAAATCTGAGCTGTTGCAGATAAAGAATTAGCTTCCAAAATTTTACCTGAATTACATGATAAAATCTTATATACCCCTTCTGTTGATGTTGGAATAACAATAAACTTCTGATTTTCGGCATCAGCAATATTCCATTGCTGCAAATTTGCTTTATTATCTTTTGAGAAGTTTTCAATTTCAAGTCCCTTTCCACTGGAAACAGACTCAATGCGATAAATTCGTTCACCTGCCTTCACGAAACGGAATTGTAAATTTATTGCTCCTGTATTTCTAAAAAGCTTGATTTTCTTACCATTATCTATACTTTTATATCCACCATCGATACCCATTGCATTGTTGTTATTTGGTGGTTTAATAAAATAAGAACCTTCCTCTAAATCGACCCCATTAGATTTCACTTTAAGAGACACTGTTTTATTCTTCCATTCATTTAAATCAGAATTGTCGGAAGTAATGGTAATTGAATCACCCTGAAAATTATCCTCTGAAAAAAGGACTACCTTAAATCCATCAGCAATCTTCAGAGATTTTATTTTACTTGTTTCAAACCCTTTATTTTCAAGCATTTCAGCACTGTAATTATTTATTTTCAAATTAGATGAAAAACCTTCAAAATTCTCAAAGTCATATGCAGTTACACTACCGGTAGATGACAGAGGTTGACAGAACAACTGGTAGTATGGGATACGTTGACGAACCTGAGATGTACTTTCCCATTCAAGCTTAGTCATAGCATTTGCACTGTTCTTTCTGAATTTATACTCAATATCGTACTTCTCACCTGCAACGAGAGTTATAGTATCAGAAGAATGAACTGATGAATTGTTTAAAGAATCGCACAGAACACGACCATTAATTTTCAATGATACTCCACCTTTTGATGTTGAATGAAAGGTGTATTTCTGAGAATATATTGGTTGAATCTTACCTTTCCAAGTTGCTATAAAATTATTGTCACCAACGACTTCAGTTGCTTCTGTAAAATAATTATCGTTATACTCAACACTTCTCTCGTTGGTAACCAATACTGTTTCGTCAGGTTTAGAACTTAAAGCATACTCAACCCTCAAACCATTACCACTTGCCAGATTTAGTTTACGTACATTTTTACGAATTAACCAAACAAACTCATCAGGAGCTACCACGCGAATATTCGGATTTAACTTACTAATGCAATTTAGCACATCACTTGGGTTCATAGTCCAAATATGCACCGGTATTAAACTGTATCCATTAGCACTGTTAATGTTCGTTGATTGCTTATTCAAAGTATTAGCAAGACTTTGAGCAACTCTATTACGAGTTTCTGCACTTCCGTCGCTTGTATTTCCCCATAAAGTAAATCTACCACCTATCGAAGGTTTATCTTTGTACCACTTAATTTCACCTGCAAGTTTTGTATACTGACCACCGTATGAATAGTAAAATAAAGCATCGACATTACTTTGAGCTAAATAATCATTTGGATTATGATTACCATCCTTGTCAATAATATTTACGATATTCAAATCAGCTTTTTCCATCATATCATTATTGAGCTTATTTTGATTTGTAAGCTGGGGATATATACTCGGAAAGAAATAACCTGTACCGGAAGGTCCTGCAACGAGAAGATTACTTGCATTTTCAGTAATTAAAGCATTCTCAATGTATTTACGATAAGATGCCGGAGCAAGTTCAACAAAAGCAGGAGATATAGTCCAACCCAATTTTAATCTGCTTTTATCAGGATTATCCCAACTACCTTTACTATTGAGAGAGCCTGAAAGCCATTGTATATTATCACCGTCTGTTATCACAAAACAAACTGTATGTACATCAGGAACAACTTCATATTCCGTAGCTTGAAATTTATGTCGCGGCATTTTCACCGGAACATTACTTAAAGTCGACAGATTCGGACTCCAATCGGACGGATGAATCATAGCCGAATATTGAGAAATCTGTTCAACAGTATTAAACTCACCTGCACCCCATCCAAAATACACAGCTAACGGATCCATACGGCTATATACAGATTTTGCGAGAGAGCCTGTGGCACTTGCATCCCAAAACTGCAAAGCACCGGCAAAGATAGAATAGTCACCGAGAAACAAAGCTCTATCATCATTAAAAGCTTGATATGAAACAATAGATTTACTAAAGTGACTACCATAATTTTGTAACACCCAAGACTCATCTTTGCCTCTAACATCTAATAACTTAGAATAACCCGCATTAATTGCAACTTGCTCAATATCAGCAGGTATAAGAATAGCATTTAGTACAGGACATAAAGAAAATGCAACATTGACAGAAGCAGTTTTTGCTTCGCACAAAATATATCCATCGAAGCGATTAGCATAGTAAGCCAATAAACCATTAAAATTTGAATAATAAGTACGATCTATAGTCACATATGGACTTAGCAAATCACCATGTCCATGAGTATCTCTCAAAATTTCAGGCTTGGTACGCGCCAGCATACCTTGAAGTGATTGAAGAGCTAATTTCTGAGAATATCCTATAGATTCTGATATCAGAAATAATTTATCCGGCTTTTGTGGAGATGTAGGATACGGACTATTTGTAATTCGTGTGATTTGCTGAGCATTAGCAAATAAACTCAAAGCTAAAATATATAATACTATTAAAGGTCTTCTCATGTTATTTTAATTTTTTATAAACTTTTTAGTTGAAATGCCATCTTTTGTTTCAACATTAACTACAAACACGCCTGCAACATGATTACTAAAGTCAATCACATTTTCACCCTCGACTAAGTTAGCAGACAGCAATTCAGTACCTTGTATATTGTATATCCTAATGACACCAATATTTTGAGAATATACATACAGATTATTATTATCCTGATTAAATCTCAAACTAAATATTGCAGATATAGGGTTATAAACACTATTCGCTTCTTTTGTAAAATAGAAGTTATCAACTTTGAAACCACTACCTTTATAAACTAAATAGATATTCTGTTTTCCTGTTTGCGGAGTAATAGTGCCCGTAGCAGTTGCCCATTCTCCGGGATTAGCAGACGGCACTTCGGCAATACCCAGCAAATCACCTTTCGGACTATCTTTTCTTATTTCTATTTGTCTACCTGCTTGTCGACTCGATTGCACTGATATGTTTATACCATTTACCACATCAGTTCCAAAGTCCACATTATTATAAGCTGTATAGAAATCATTATTAATATTGGAAATATAAATTCCATTTTCAGTTTCTTCTGTGAAAACACCTTTTATATAATCAAAATGTTCAGCTTCTATAGTTTGATATGCATTTTTAATTATAAGATTAGCATCTGTCGGAGCATTAAAGGCAGCCGACACGGCAGTAGAAGCGCCAAAACCTTTATTTGCAAAATTATAGCCATCAGAAAATATATAATTGTCAGATGTCTTTTCCCACCAAGCAGTCCAAATAACACCATCAGCATTACGATTATTATATGCATGCAATGCATTCCTTTGCATCCATGCAACTCTATCAGGAACAGCTAAATCGACTATATATCTACGAAGATACCTCATCAAAATTCCTTTGAAACCTTGCAGGTCGTCGCCACTACCACAAACCTTAACAACGCCCAAGGTATTACATAAATCTTTACGTGTCAATTCAACTATCTTGTTGGCATCATTTAGATATTGCACATCTTTATATCTGTTATACAACATCACAGCAGCACCAAGGAATGTACCTTGATTATATGTCGACACCCAATAATTTCCAACTTTAAAAACACCATTATCCCACGAGCCTGAATCAAAGACTTTTCCTGTTGCAGGTTCATAAAGATGTTTTCTTTGCAAAGTATACAAACTTTTGGCTTTATCGTAATATGTATCATCACCAGTTGCTATAGCCAGATAACAAGCTGCCACCTCTGCCGGTCCGTTGATACAAGAGTTCGAACCCTGATTACCGGAAGGCGACTGTTTCCATCGTAGCATACCGGCCGGAATCATTGCTCGGCTATACATATTATCATAATTTGTTTTAGCAATATTCAAATACTTGATGTTTGAATTAGGATGTTGACCAAACATTAAATATGCTCTAACACTTGCCAACACAGCCCAAGCAATATCATCATTATATTCATTCCATCTCCAATCTTGCCCATTACCGGATTGCCCCCATCCGGCAGGATAACTTACGAAATGTTCGTAAACCTGTTCGAACATAGTTTTATATTCCTGTTTCCCTGTGGTTTCATAAGCATCTAAAATGGTTTCCATCATTTCAGCTTCGCCCCAGAAACCTGTTGAAGTTTTAAGAGCATTAAAATACTTACGTTTCCAGCCTTGCATAACGCTATCTCTAAAAGCATTACTAACCTTATTGGGTAATATATCCTCAGCGACTATAGTCCACATCTGACGAATAGAATCGGCAGTTGTTGCTTTTTCATTTAGATAGATGTTCGTACCATCTGTATCGGATCGTAATTCTACAAATAAATCAGCTCCATTAGCAACAGCTTTAATTGAATAACGAATAAAATAGGCATTGGGATACACCGGGTTATTTACAGGAATAAACTCCCACTTACTATAATTCAATGCGTTCATACGTTGAATAAGCCTATCATCTACCTTAGGTCTATTTGAAGCCACCGAAATAGGAATTTCTGTATATGCGTTTCTGAAATAAAAAGTGTTATCACCTGCATCCTCTGCTATCCAGCGTTGGGCAGGCACATTAGTTTCAGTCCATGCAATAATATCAAGATTATTATCAAATGATGCATTTGCAATAAAAAGAGATTTTTTACCTGTGTATACAGAATTGATTTTATATGCGCTTCCGTCTTTAATTTGAGCAGAAACAGGCATAACAATCAAGAAAAAAACCAATAATAAACTAAATAAATTTGTAAATGTGTATTTCATATATATATCCTCTTCATAAATTTTTAATTACTTGTTGACTCTTATTATATAAGTTTCTAAATGGCTTAATCATACATAAACCGAATTGTTTTATTTTGCCGATTCGATTGTACTGAAATAAGATATACGCCTTTTGCATAGTTATTCATATCTACTTGAAAATGATTTCCTGCAAACGACTGCGACATCAACAACTTTCCACTCAGGTCGTGCACATAAACCATTTTTTCGTAGCTACCGGCATCTTTCAGTTCAATATTCACTATGCCTTTTTCAAGCTTACTTGGGAATACCTTCAGCTGTTCTGCATCATCTATAGATATTAATCCGGTTGATGAAATATCTTTAAACAATTGACTTTGGGGAATAACCTCGCGTGATTCAAATGCACTTGCCCATTCGAGTTTACACGATGCTGCACCTCTATTATCGTAGTATTCAAGCTTCAAATCGTACTTTTGAGTTACATCTAATTTCACAGTGGCTGAATATGCTATACCCTGATTGCCTGTCCATTTATCAATTACCAACTTATTATCAACCCACAACTTGCAACCATTATCAGCAGTAACATAAAATGTATAATAACCGGAATATCTCGGAGCAACTTGTCCTGTCCACCTAACAGAGAAATTATCTGCATTCACATCATCCATAGGCGCATTAATATCCCAATTAAAATTAACATTTCCATCTATTCTTGATGCAATTTTTGTTTCGAAATTCATTCCATTGAAATAATCAGCAGTAAGACCTTCACCCTCTCCTTCTATAGCTCCCGGATTTATTGTCAGGTTGTTAGCTTCACGGATTAGTTGGAAAATATGATCGGGACGAACAACTACATAATCGGCTCCAAGACTATTTGCTACATTTTTAAAGCTTGTTGGTGTTACATTATTCCATGGCTGCGCCTGAATAATCGCAAAACGTGGCGAATTACCGTCCCAATTCTTTGCTGCCGAGGCAATATGGTCTTTCATCGCCTGCTCGTTGGTACAATAATTACAAGAAAGCGGCTTTCCGGGAAGTCGGTTGATATCGGGGTCTCTTGTACCTCCGTAAATGCTCATGACACCACCTGTATTTTGAGCGGTTAATCCCAATAAGGTGCGCGAATTGTTAGCAAAAGAAGTACCTACTGTACTATTTATTCCTCCGGTAATCGTGTTCCAAATCGTAATAACCCGTATTCCTGCTTTGTAATTATATTCCTCAGTTTTAGCAACAAATCCGGCTAACTCATCACCTAAAGAGTAGTTTAACCAATTATTAGGATAAGTATAACCATAACCGGAGGGACCTGAAATTAAATTGTCGTTTTCAGTAGATGATTCATGCATATGATTGAGAGCTGCAGGCATGGCATCTACCATTGAAGGAGAGATTGTCCAACCTATTGGTACAGACCCTCTGTCTTTATTATTCCACAGTTTACGCTGTAAGTGTTCTATATATTGCAAGTTATCACCATCACTCAGAATAAATGCCACATAAATCTTATTCTCCAATTGTGGTTTTGCAGGCATTGGAGCAGGTTTAATTTCACGCGATGTTCCACTATGAAATGCCAGATTAGTTGCATAATCACTTGGGATTGTTGTAAAGCCATAATTCGACACACGAGTAACACCCGGCTCTTCTTCAGGCCACCATCCCATACAATTTGCACCAACAGGCATATCTTTAAGAAATTTATTCAACAAATTACTTTCGGCTGTCTTCTTGGGATCTAACCATATTACTGAAGCACCAATACCAATAGCATATTCGCGTAATGAAGCTTTATGATGTATAGGACTTAATCCAATAAGAACACGTTTATCCGCAGAGGGCCAATGATTGTCATACACAGCTTGATAAATTTCTTGCTCACTGTTAAATCTTCCACGCAAATCTTCTAATATTGGATAATTATATGGTGAAGAAGTTAGTTTGTCAACTAATGAGGGAGCAACTATCAGTGCATTTAACTTATGAGCTAAAGGGATTGCATAATTTACCGTATGTACCTGTGCCGGATCATATATAATAATACCAGAAATCTCCGATTTATATTTAGTCAACACATTCCACGTATTGGTTTTATGATCATTATATTTATAACCCAAAGATTGCAGCCATGTATAAGGTCCCTCAGCCAAAGCGTCTCCTTCATAAGAAAATATACGAGGCTGAACTCTGTTTATCAACCCCTTCAAAGAAGAAAATAGATAATATTCGGCATCGCGATTATCTTGTCTAACTCTCACATAATCAACTTTTAAATAGGTTTTACCCTTCCAAAAGATTCTCAATTCAATTTCTTGATTATCTGTAGGCATTAAAAATGGCAAAGTAAAAAGAATATACACTTGTGCATTCGTAAAGTCTTGACGACGTATTAGTTTAGTAGCCAACACTGTACCTGTTGTAGCATTTCTAACATCTATCTCTGCTACTTCATCATTATTAGCAGTATTATTATCTATTTTCAAACGAAATTCTGCAACATTCTGTCCACTTGTAACATTCCTGTCATACTGTCCGTAAAGCATGTATTTATTAGCTGTGTCAACATTTGGTTCACATAACCAACCTTCACTTTCCAATCGTCCGGTCTCATGTTGCATTGCAGGATCTTCAGCTTGCCATATCAAAGGAGTGTCAGCATAAGGTGTAATGCTTCCATTCAAATAAATCAAATCTTGTGTTTCAGCTGATGCCGGAAAAGTAGGTAATAATTGTCCCTCAGGCCAAGTTATTTGGGCATGAACAAAACAAAGAAAACTTGATACGAATAATATAAATAAAACCCTCATTATAATAATTTTAGTTTAACGTGATAATTATTTTGACATGGAATAAGGAGCATTCTCCTCTTTGATACCTCTTTGCTTGTTAGGTTTATTGTCCATCTCAAAAACAATCTTACCACCTTTCTTTAAGGAAGATATATCAAAATAATTGTGCGGATAATTCTTCCCATTAAATTTCAGCTTATTAACATAAACATTAGCTGCACTATTTTTCTTGGATGTAATTTCAAGTTTTTTACCATTAGTAAGATTTAGTTTCACTTGGTCGAAGATAGGCGAACCAATAACATACTGACCGCTTCCCGGACACACAGGGTAAAAACCCATTGCTGAAAATACATACCAAGCTGAAGTCTGACCGTTATCTTCATCACCACAATAGCCATCAGGTGTTGCAAAATACAGTTTATCCATCACCTCCCTTAAATGATATTGAGCTTTCCATGGTTCTCCCGAATAATTGTACATATAAATCATATGCTGAATAGGTTGATTTCCATGTGCATAATTACCCATATTCATAATTTGCATTTCACGAATTTCGTGAATTACACCACCATAATAGCTATCATCAAATATAGGTGGCAGAGCAAATACAGTATCAAGCATCTGATTGAATGTTTTTTTACCTCCCATTAAATTTATCAATCCCTGAGGATCATGGAACACCGACCAAGTATAATGTAAAGCATTACCTTCAGTGAAATCACCACCCCATTTAAACGGACTGAAAGGCTCGGTAAATTCACCATTCTTCTGCCTGCCCGCCATTAAATTATATTTCGAATTGAATAAATTCTTATAATTCTGACTTCTTTCTCTATAAATCTGAATTTCACTTTCAGGTTTATTTAGTGCTTTTCCTAATTCATAAATACACCAGTCATTGTACGCATATTCTAAAGTTCGTGCTGCACTTTCATTGATATACACATCATTAGGCACATAACCTAAATCATTATAATAATCAAATCCCCATCTTCCGGTTGATTTTACCGTAGGATGAACACTATTTGCTGTACTGATAATTCCTTTCCATAACACATCGGCTTCTTTCACTTTCACACCCTGCAAATATGCATCAGCTAAAACGGATGCTGAATTATTACCAACCATGCAGCCACGATGTCCGGGACTTGCCCATTCCGGAAAATATCCACTTTCTTTGTATGTGTTTATGAGTCCTTCTTGCATTTTTATGTTCATTTCCGGATAAAGGAAATTAAGCAATGGGAACAAAGCTCGGAAAGTATCCCAAAATCCGGTATCAGTAAACATATAGCCTTGTTCTATTTCTCCGTTATAGGGGCTGTAATGGACTACATTACCATTTGCATCATATTCAAAGAAACTTCTTGGGAAAAGAACTGAGCGATAGAGACTTGAGTAAAATGTACGAAGATTATCAATATTTTTATCTTTCACTTCAATTCTACCTAATATGTCATTCCATTGTTTTTCGCTATCAGTTTTAACAATATCGAAACTTTTGTTGCCTAATTCTTTCAGATTTAGTTCTGCTTGTTCAAAACTGATGAATGAAGAAGCCACTCGCGCATGAACAACTTCACCTCTTTTGGTAGGAAAACCAATAATCACACCTGCATGATTACAGTCGGCTTCTAATAAATTTTCTTTAATTACCCCATTAACAACAGACGAAGTATAAGTAAATGCTTTATCAAACTCAACAACAAAATAGTTTTTAAAATTCTGAGGTACTCCACCACTATTTTTTGTTGTATAACCTATGATTTTATTTTTTTCAGGGATAATTTTGACATATGAACCTCTATCAAATGCATCAATAGTTACAAAAGAGTTTTTGCTATCAGGAAAAGTAAAACGAAACATCGCTGCTCTTTCAGTAGGTGTAATTTCAGTTACTACATCGAAATCAGCAAGATATACCTTGTAATAGTATGGGCGTGCTACTTCAGCTTTATGTGAGAACCAGCTTGCGCGGGCATCTTCATCAAAAATCGCTTTACCTGTAGTCGGCATGATAGAAAATTGTCCATAATCATTAATCCATGGACTGGGTTGATGTGTCTGTTTAAAACCTCGTATTTTATCAGCATCATAAGTATATGCCCAACCGTCACCCATCTTACCTGTCTGTGGTGTCCAGAAATTCATTCCCCATGGAAGTGCAATTGCCGGATAAGTATTTCCTGTTGATAAGGAATGTTTTGATTGAGTACCAACCAACGTACTTACATAGTCAACAGGATTATTTCCTACTGATTTCAAAGAGAAAAAGAAGGATAAAAAAACGAATAATGTTACTCTGATTTTCATTTTGAACTATTTAATATTTTATTGTACAATTATTTTTGTTTGAAAATGTTTCTCCTCATCCGAATATATTTTCAGCAAATAAACACCTGAACTTGCGGTCATAGTAAATGACGTTAAAGGTTCTGATGCTACGTAATTTGTTATCAAATCACCAACGGCTGAATATAATTTATACTGTGTGAAAGATGAATTGTTATTAGTATTTACAAATAATCTTTCACCCTTATTGATAGGGTTGGGATATATATCTAAAAAAGTATTTGATTGATTTTGAGAGCCTAAACCTGAAGTTTCTTTCGTCTCAAAAGTGTAAGTTCCTGATTCTAACTCTAAAATATATTGCTCATCATCCATAACAAAAGAAACCACTCCCTCTACATCTTCAGCTTTTAGCTCATTATTATATAAAGCAGTGTTATTATCTAAACGCGGAATATACATGGTTGCAGTAGTATTTGCAGGTATGATGACTGTAAAGCGATAATTTTTGTTTGAAAGTCTTTCCCATTTACTTTTTATCTGTCCGTAATACGACCCAAAACTTGCATCCACCATAGTAATTAAGTTATTTTCTGGAACATCTCTTAAATCTAAGCAAGGTTGTAAAATTATATGCTTGAAAGCTGGATTATTTTCATCAGTTTCAATACCTGCCATATATCTGTACATCCATTCCGAAACAGCACCATAAGCATAATGATTAAACGAATTCATGCCTGGATCACCAAATCCATCATCTATAGTATAAGAATTCCATCTTTCCCAAATGGTTGTTGCCCCTTGATCAACACTATACAACCAAGAAGGATTATTTCTTTGTAAAAGCAAATTATAAGCTACTTCATCGGCTCCATAAGCACTTAAAGTTTGATTGAGAGTAGCTGTTCCGACAAAGCCTGTACTTAGTTTATTACCATTATTCGCTATTTTACTCTTTAATTGCAACAATCCGTTTTCCGTACCTTTTTCATCTGGAAATAAATCATTTTGAAGTGCTAATAAATAAGCAGTTTGTGATGTTACATTTAAATTTCCATTGCGCGAATTTACATACCTACGCTGAAATTCTTTCTTGATATTAGTATATAATTCAGAATATTGATTTGCTTTTTGCGCATAACTATCATTTTCAGATTCGCTTAATGCTTTTGATATTTTTGTCATCAATTTAGCCACATAAGCATAATAACTAACGCTGATATAGCGAGGATCTGTATGTTCGTAGGCGAGCCAATCTCCATATTGAGTATCACCTCCATTATATAAATACCCATCAAACTGTCGGGTTGCCATCCAAGCCATAAACTTCTCCATAGAAGCATAATGCTCTTGAAGCATGCGTTTATCGCCATACATTAAATAAATATTCCATGGAACAATGATAGCAGCTTCAGCCCAAGCTGTGCGACCATAACCTACATTCCAATTATCGGGAACTACAGAAGGATATGTACCATCGCGCTGTTGACTATCACGCACGTCCTTTGCCCATTTTTTAAAGAAAGAAACCACATCAGCATTATAAGCAGCTGCACGTGAGAATACTTGTGTATCACCCATCCATCCAAGTCGTTCGTCACGTTGTGGACAATCAGTAGGAACACTCAAAAAATTGCCTCTTTGTCCCCATATTACATTGCTATACAACTGATTAACCAATTCATTATTAGTCGTAAAAGATGATCTTTCTTCATTGATATTTCCAACCACTTCTCCAACTAAATTTTCAAGTACTATATCATCAGTAGCAGTTATTTCACAATATCTAAAACCATAGAAAGTAGAAGACGGACGATAGGATTCACCTTCATCTTCACCTTTTAAAGTATAGTTTAAAGTTGCTTTTGCTGAACGAAGATTTCGTAGATAAAGCGTTCCTTTAGCATCATCATTTCCTCTACCTTCTGCACCAGAATCGTTTAGCATCTCAGCAAAACGAACAGTCATTCTACTTCCAGGTGTACCTTTCACTTTAAACTTTATCCATCCTACGAAGTTTTGTCCAAAATCGATAATGGCAGTTTCTCCTTTTTTTAATGTAAACTGCGGATTTTTAAAGCTTTCAACAATATTGACTTCTCCAAAAGTTTGACCGTTATCATTAATTTTATCATAAATATATATGCTCTGGGGCGATAAATCTAAATCGTGGCGTATGCGCACAGGCTCTCCAATATAGGCTGTAACTTCTCCTTTGAAATAATTGTTTTTCTCAGGATATTCCCACTGACTATCATCAAAATCTGCTTTAGTCCAATCAGATTCTTTACGTGCATCATAGCTTTCGCCATCGTATATATCACCTAATCTAATAGCTGAATTTTTAGAGCTTTTCCAAGTATTGGTATTGGTAACAAAAGTTTCAACACTACCATCTTCATATTCAATCAGTAATTTAGCTAAGAATCCAAGAGCATGCACTCCATACTCATTATGAGCAATTTTACCCATAAACCATCCTGATGATACTTCCGCAGCAACCACATTTTCACCTATACGAAGTAAATCACTGACATCATAAGTTGTATAAAAAATTGTTTTTCTGTAATCTGTCCATCCTGGTTTTAATTCATCATACACTACACTACCATCAGCTTGTGTCACACCCACTCTATCACCATTCATAAATAGATTATAAACACCTAATGCAGAAGAGTACAGACGAGCTGATTTCACAGTTTTAGTTAATTCAAACTGAGTTCTAAACATGGGAATTCCATGTGATGCACTTTGTAGCACTCTAAAATCCTCATTACCTGGAGCTGTTAGATTCATTTTGAAATTTCCATTAACATCCACTACCTGAGTTCCTTCAAAATCATTGGATCTATTTTCAAAATCTTCTGTTAATTCATGCACATTTCCTTGTTCATCTAAGTAGCTATAAATCACATTATCTATATAAGCATGTTCACGTGTATTATTATCTCCAGTATAGACACGAAAACCAACATAAGCTTGCTGTAAATCAGGACTATAATAACTATCTACTAAATTTCCATCTAAATAGGTATGAATCATTTTATCGACAACATCAATGGTAAGTTTTCTTTCGTATCCGATAATTTGTTCTGTAGTATAAGGAAGCGGAACATCCTCAGTATAATGTACCTGTCCGTCTTTAAATATATGTCTTCTTAATGCCGGCTGATTATTAGCAGTTCCATAAGTATTGATAGCCCACATATGCATATTATGAATATCTGTAGCTCCGAATATAATTCCTGCATTTTGATTAAGCACAGTAACATCACATGAGAAAGTAAAAGTTACAGGCTGAGCTGCCCAATTCTTTTCTTTATGTTGAAGCCAAACTGCCCCATCCCATCCTGTATCAAGCAAACCTGTTTCAAAAAACGCTTCTTCTTCCGAAGTTATTTTAGTTCCATTTTGATCCCATACGGAAACTTGCCAATTATATCGGGTAGAAGATTGTAAAGGAATATTTTCACATATTATACCTACGGATCTATCACCTGAAATAACTCCTGTTGACCAATTTACTTCATTTTGATCATTAAGAAGGCCAATTTCGTAGGCTGTTTGTTTCATACCCTTGCGGGAAGACTGCATTTCCCAACTAAATTGAGGCGATATTACATCAATTCCAATTGGGTTAGTCATGTATTCAACCCTTAAATTAATAAGCTTAGTCTCAGCATTTAAACTTGCGATGTTAAAAAAACAAAACCATAAAACAGCGAATTTAATATACTTCATTATATACATATTTTTAGTTTTTTAGAAAATAATCTTCAATGTATTTTCATTATTAATTTTAACAATATAAACACCTTTAGATGAAAGCATAAAGTTCATAATTGGACCAATTGCTTTCGTGTTATGAATTAGTTTTCCATCCATAGAATAAATTTGAATCAAATCACCTCTGGTTAAGGAATTCAGATGTAAAACATCAGCTTGAACATAGTAAGTATATGTTTGCTCAGTTTCTTGATTTTCCAATGCACTTATAGGATCTTCTTCTGTAACATAAATTCCCACATCAATTAATTGTCCACCAGAAGATTGAATACATTTAACTGCTAAAGTATTTCTTCCTGGTATCAACAAATCTTTATCAAATTCATAATATTTATAATCAGTTAAATATCCCGTTTGCTCCATAGCTAACTCGCCATTCAAATACACTTCTACATCTTCATCATGGAAAGCATAGAAATAAGCTTTTGATACATTTGTTATATCTTCACTACTTACATCAAATTTTGTTCGAATATATATTTGATTTGTGTTCCATAATGTGTTTTGTAAATTTCTTTCAGTACCAAATGGTGCATTTCCTCTTGTCCAATATCTATCGTTAAAACTCGGCTGATACCAATCTTCAGATGGCGCATCAAAAGTATAATTCCATTCCTGCAAAGGATTTCCGGGAGATGAAATAGGTAAAATCGGTTTTCTATACTGTGCCATTTCATCAAACCATGCAAACCTGTCTTCTATAAATTGCTCGACAAAATCTATATACTCATCATATGTGTTAAAAAGAGCACCTTCAAACCACACCTTTCTTCCTATGGAATTCCAACGATTAAAATTTAGAGCTTGAGATTGTTGTAAGATATATGCATTATCAAGCAGATAATCTATCAAATGATTCTTTAGATTATTATCTTTCGCTTCATTCCATAATACCGGTAAAAGCTCCCTTGCTGAAGCAGAAGACATAATTTTTCTAAACCACGATTGTGCCACACCATGTTGAGTACTAAGCGTCTCAGTATATCTTGGTACCCTATCATTAGTAAGAAAAGCCTGGTCGAAATCCCATACCGGTCCGAAATACAACTTATCATCACCACGTTTCTTATAACATGGTATACACCAATAAGCATCGCAATTACCTGTCAATTCAGAATGAATATAATACTTAACAGCACTTTGAATATCAATATATTGACTAAGTGCTGCTTCAGTATCTCCGAAAAGCATATTTTCAGTCTGAGCTATATGATTTTCAATCCATTGCTTCTGAACCGGCAATATCTCATCGCTATCCGGAGATTTAATTGTAAAAGGAATATTTCGAGGCGTTTTGAAGAATACAGGTTCCTGATCCGCATAAGCATCTATCTCCAAATGATATCCACCTGTTATATTGGGTGCTACTATATCATCAGGCGACATTTCATCTATATTAATCCTGTTTTCATTTACTTCGATATGGTCGCTCGCCATAAAAGTTCCATAATAAAATCCGTCAAGAACAACATCTACCATAACACAAGACGGTGTAAACTCAAAATCAAGAATTTTACTCATCTCGAATGCTAATCCATTTCTAAGAAGAGTTTTATCAACAGCCAAAGCGATTAATGTCCAGCTTTTTGCTTTTGCAGGTAAGCCTAAGAAATTCTGTTTTTTATCAAACTTTATTCTGAAAGGCTTTTTCTCCATAAACTCCCAAGTGGAATTTCCTCTACCACGAACTTGCGCATCAAAAACTTGCACTTGATTGTTTTTTGAAATCGCAACTTTTGATATAGCATAGTTTTTCTTATTTATAAAGTCGAATTTGCCACCGGTTTCAAGATAAATAGTAGGCAAATTAGTTAATTGAGGATATGTCAATATCTGCTCATTCTGATTCGTGTAAAATTCAATTTCGGCAACACTACATCGATGTTTGGTATTTATACATCTTATGTATCTGTACTTCTGATTGTTTTGAATATCATAAGTTGTAAATGTACCCGAAGCCAATGATCCATTAATTGAAGCTATTGTTACAGGATTATTAAAATCCGGATTATCTGCAACCTGAAAGACCGTTCCATCTGCTTGGTTATGTCGATCGGGCATAGGAAAAATTCGTATTTTTTTTATTGAAAATGGTTCTCCTAAATCTAATCCTACCCATCCGCTCACATCACGTGACATGAAACTTGTACCCTTATTTGTATCAAATGCATTATAGGCATGTCGGGTATAATCATTTTCAGGTATTGTAGATATAACACTGCCTCTCAGCTTTTGATATCCTTCGATATTTTGAGCTGAAAGGCATAAACTCAACAGCACAAGATGTAAATTCAACAAAACAAAATACTTATTCATCAAATATATTTTTTCTTTATTTTAATATTCTTATAATTTAATCTATAACTATCTTTTTCGACATAACAGTCCCGTTGTAATCATTAGCTTTTACAATGTATACACCTTTTGTAAAGTTTGCCAATGATACCTTATTGACATGAAATTTCTGATATAGCTTCTCTCCTGTTAATGAAAAAATTGAAACATCAGTAACATATTGAGAATTCGAATTCATTTCAAGTGTTTTATTTTTATAATCGTAATAGAAATTTAATTCCGACACTGTATTTTGTCCATTTTGCAAGGATTCAAAATATGTATTATCTCTAATCGACCTGATTTCTTCACCTGATAATAAGCCTTTAAAGAAATAAAGTTCATCTATTTTGCCATTCCAAAAGCCTTCATTTCCATTTTTATGTGCACCTATTCTGAAACCACCTGTACATGCTTCAAAGGTTTGTGTGGAAACTGTAAGATCTCTCACACCGTCGACATAATATGTAACTTGCTTATCTACAGGATCGCAAACTACAGCAACATGTTGCCATTGACCTCGTTTAAAAGCACCTATTTCAGAAGGATTTTGACGTTGACCTAAAAAGTTATTATAGAAATATCTGACATCGCCTCCAACTTTAGGATTTTCGACACGAGCATAAAGAACGATACGACCGGTACCTGCATTATCTTTTTGAGCAAGAACAATCTCATCTCTGAAATAAAAGTTATTTTCTTCTTTACTGCCTGCTCCCGGAATAATGGTCGATTCATCAAAAACCCAAGCACACACTGTATATTGAGTATTCAAAGTATTTACTAATCCTGTTTTGTTTAAATCGAGATATTGTGTTGTACCATTAAGAGATAGAGCACTGCCGTATTTACCTTCGCCAAACCATGAAACGTCTCTTGTTGGAAGAGGTGATAATTCTAATTTATTAGTTGTTGAATCGGTAAGATTATTATTGAAAGGATAATAGAAAACCAACTCTTTTTGTGTTGCCGGAGGTTCATTTGCTACTGACAACCCAACACTGATAGCCCATTCTCTCCATAAAGCTTTCATTTCTCTTACTTTATCTGGATATTCTGCAGCAAGATTATCTGTTTCTGAATAATCATTAGCTAAATTAAATAATTGCCATCCTTGATTTCTTAAAGTTACTAATTTCCAATCGCCCACTCTCACTGCCTTACCGTTTTCATGTTCCCAGAAGAATGTTCTTTCGCCATTCCACTCACCTTCACCGCTTAGCAGTGGCATTAAACTCTGACCTTCTTGGGGTAAAGGCTGTATATTATTTGCATTGTAAGTCTGCGGATAATCAGCATCTGCAAGTTCTAAACATGTAGGCATAATATCGACAAAATGTCCGGGTTCATTATTGATGCTTCCTCTTTTGCCTTCAGGTATTCCGTTATTCCAATTCACTATCATAGGAGTTGCAATTCCACCATGGAAAGACTCGATTTTCCAGTATCTGAATGGTGTATTGACTGCACCTGCCCAACCTGCACCTAAATAATTATAAGTAAGCTCGCTACCCGGATTAGGGGAGTTGTGAACTACAGTCTGACCATCTCTCGTACTGTCGTGTCTGTCGAAATCACCAATAGAGTAATTTTCAGAAGAAGCTCCATTGTCAACCATAAACATTATTATAGTATTATCATACTGACCGTTAGCTTTAAGTTTATCAATGATTTTCCCTACGCCCTGATCGACACAATCAATCATAGCAGCATGAACTTCCATATTTTTAATATGTCTTTGCTTATCAACGGTCGACTCATTAACCCACAACTTACCCGATTCATTTTTCGCAATCGGCACTTTATCTGGATCAATCAAACCAAGTTCAACCATTCTATCATAACGTCTTACTCTTAATGTATCCCAACCCTCATCATATACACCCTGATATTTTGCAATGTCTTCGGGCTTAGCATGCAGGGGCCAATGAGGTGCATTATAAGAAACATACATAAAGAAAGGCTTGTCGTCATTAGCATAATCATCCAATAAATCCAACGACTTATCTGTTATAAAATCAGTAAGATAAAAATCAGATGGCACTGTCTCAATGGGATCAGTATTATGTACAAGGCTGAATGGGTCGAAGAAATTTGCAACACCCCATATTGTACCCCAATGCTCCTCAAAACCTCTATTGCTTGGGTAAGTATCTATGGGTGCAAAAGGTCGATTGTTGAAATTATTCTGATGTGATAACCATTTCATTTGGTCTTCTTTGTTTCCTATACCCTGAGTGAGCGACAGATGCCACTTTCCTGTCATACCTGTATGGTAGCCTTCATTTTTTAAAACTTCAGCAATAGTAACACAGTTTTTGGTCAGACTTAATCCCATGCCGGTAATGCCAACAGTATGCGGATAACACCCTGTCAACAAGGTAGCTCTCGAAGGACAACTGCGAGCGCCATTAAAAAACTGAGTAAAACGTATACCATTATCTGCAAGCGCATCGAGGTTTGGAGTCTGCACTTCACCACCATAACATCCTAAATCGGAATAACCCATATCATCTACAACAATTAACATGATATTAGGTTTTTCTTGAGTTTGATTTTTTTGTTGAGCAAAAGTTGAAGCCGGCAAAAGTAAAGCTGTCGACAACATAAACTGATGATTAATTTTGTGCTTCATGATTGTTATTATTAAATTTCTTAAACACCAACAACAACATCTTATACGTAATTTTAAGATGTTGTTGTTATATGTCTGTTATTAAACTAATTACAAATTGCAACTTATATTAGTCAAATTATCTTATTTATCATTTACGGCATTAATGACTTCTAAGTTAGCTTTTTTTACTTTGTCAATAATCAGCTTATCAACTTTTCGGTCATATGTCATAAATCCATTAATTTCTCCCTCAACATCAGTAGTTTGAGTATACACAGCACCTGAGAATCCACGTTTAACAAAGTCTCTTAACTGATGAGCATATTTTACATATTCTTTTGTTACATCTTCCGAATTTTTAAACTGAATATAACCCCAGTTACGGTCACTCTGCCATAGATGCCCTTCGATAGGCATTCCTATACCACCATATTCACCTAATACCGTAACTCTTTTAGCATCGAACAAGTACATATCAGGACCGGGATAATTATGTAAATCAAGTATATCACCTGTATGGTAGAAGTTACCACCACTTGCAGAATTCACTAAACGTGAAGGATCATAAAGTTTAGTCCATTCTGTAATATCTTGAGTTTTAAACTGCCCCCAAGCTTCATTAAATGGAACCCAAACTACAATTGAAGGATAAGGACGGAAAGCATCTATTATTTCTTTCCATTCTTTTCTGAAATTAGCTTCTGATTCTGCTGATCTTACCAATTCTTTTCCTTCGAAATAATTTTTATTTTGCCATTGTGGAGAGCGATCGCCATTAGGCATATCTTGCCATACCAAAACACCTAATTTATCGCAATGCGTGTACCATCTGGCAGGTTCAACTTTTACGTGCTTACGTATCATATTGAAACCCAACTCTTTTGTTTTAATAATATCATATACTAAAGCCTCATCAGTCGGAGCAGTATACAATCCATCAGGCCACCATCCCTGATCAAGCGGTCCGAAATGGAAATAAGGCTTATTGTTTAAATAAAAACGCATAATTCCGTCTTTATCACGACCATAAGATGTCTTTCTCATCGCTGTGTAGCTTTTCACTTTATCAACTACCTTTCCTCCGCTCAACAAACTAATCTCCATGTCATACAAGAAAGGCGACTCAGGCGACCAAAGTTTTGCATCTGCAATAGGAAGTTCTAGTGATTGAGAAACTACAGCTCTTGATGCAGCAACAACTTTATTACCTTCAAGAACTTTAACCTCAATAATATCTATAGGCTTTGTGTTAGATGTATTAATATCAACAGTCAAAAGCCCCTTATCAATATTCGGAACTGTATTAACATAAGTAATATGTTTTTCATTTACAGGCTCTAACCATACTGTTTGCCATATACCGGTTACAGATGTGTACCATATACCTTCCGGACGAGAAACTTGTTTTCCACGAGGTTGAAATCCTGAATCTGTTCCATCCCACACTTTGACTTTTAAGGTTTGTTGTCCTTGTTTCAAAAAGGGTGTAATATCAAATGAAAACGGAGTAAATCCTCCTGTATGAGTACCAATTTTCACATCATTTACAAAAACTTCTGTTTTCCAGTCAACTGCACCAAAATGAAGAATTACATTTTTATTTTTCCAATTTGAAGGAACTGTAAATGTACGTTGATACCACAATTCATTGTCTTTTCCAACCTCTTTTTGAACTCCAGACAAACTTGATTCTACTGCAAAAGGCACAAGAATTTTACCGTCAAAATTAGCAGGCACTTTACCAATCGGCAAAATAGCATAGTCCCACAATCCATTAAGATTCATCCAATCGGTACGTTCCAAAATAGGACGTGGATATTCGGGCAGAACATTATTAGGGTCGATAGTTTCAGCCCATTTAGTTTTAATCTTGTCACCTGCAGGCTTCCACTGCGCAAAAGATGAAATCGAAATTAATGAGACTGCAATAATTAAAAATGTTTGTTTCATAAATTGATGTTTGTTTTGTTATATAATTATTTTTATTGTTACACATAATTGATTTTTGTGCATTTTGTGCCGTTAAGTAGTGATTGCTATACACTACTTATCATAGCCCGCACTATTTTTTTACTATCTTGTTTTTTAGCGAATTTCCGATGCTTAGAATATATATACCAGAGGCTTGGGTGCTCATGTCAATTTGGGTATTTTCAGTAAAAAAAACGCTTTTCTTCAAAACTCCGTTCACGCTGTAAATATCCGCACGCTCACGTTTGCCGTTGTTCAGTCCGCTAATGTGTATCAAATCATTCTTCGCGTCAAAAAATACGCTGAAATCATGTTCGACAACATCCCGTACGTTATTTGCGACATCAACGCTGATATATACCCTTTCGCCCGGCTCAAAGTATTTGTCCTGCATCAGATAGGTAATAAAATAATCTCCCGCAGGAAGTCCTTTGGCGAAGGTATGCTCGCCGGTTCCATTTGCATCTCTGATGTAAGTCCACAAGGTGGAGGTTACTCCTCCCGCATCCGGATCCGTGGTTTGCCCTTCTTTATATACCCCAATCCAGTCGTTGGTCAGATTCGGTATGTTGGAAAAACTAACCTTAATAGCTTCGTTCGGTTTAAAAACCGTTTTTTCGGTGCTTAACACGGGAACTTTTCCTATATAAAAAAGATCGGTTCTTGCCAACTCCTTATACCCTCCGTCACGAAAAGCAACTGCATAGTGAACACCATCGGCTTTCGTAAAAGGAATAGAAACAGTACCCGATACTTGATTTATATATCCCCATTCTTCGGAAGTATTATCGGGGTATTTATTTTTTTCTTTATAAATTCCAATCCATTGACCGCTTTCATTGGGAAGAAATTTAAACAAGATATCAATATTCTCTCCCGTTTGGTAGGTTCTTTTCGACGTAGTGATACTTGGCGCGCCATTCGAACCATTTATCGTGGTAAAAGTTACGACATCCGACCATTCCGACCATTCCAAATTCCTATCGCGATGCCGCACGCGGATGTAATGCGTTCCGTTATAAAGATTGTCTTTGGTAAGCGTTTGTTTGAAAACATCAACATCTTTGTGTAAATCTACATACAATGCGCTGCCCGAAGGTTTTCCGTATAAGTTTTCATAATCGCGGATGAGGTCGAATTCAAGTTTGGTAAAAGCCGCATCCGATGCTGCCTGAAACTGTACGCTGTTATACAGTTCGTCGGTCGAAGTGGAATAAGCGGAACTTTCGAACGTGTAAGGAAGTTCTATCTCAGCTGCGGGCGGATTTGTTATACTTGGTTTATTGGGCTTTGCCTTGCCAAATTTGCGATGAAACTCATCGACCAAGACCGGCGCGGGTAATGTTATCGCTTCATTGCCTATCACGTAGGTTTCTACGCTCATAGTCTTTGTGGCTGAATTTAATTCCACAATTTGGAAGGGCCAGTAATCGATTGTTTTTTGCACATCGTCGAAGTCCTGTTCGGTGCTGTCGCCCCAGCGCTGGTTCCACGAAGCACCGCCCGTTATAATATGATAGGTCGGATAATCGCGCAACTGACCGCGGTGGTAGAGATGGTGGTGTCCTGCCACGTTCATAACCGATTTTTCGGTAGCGTTGAGCATAGGCATAATTTCATCCCGCACCCAAACTGAGATATCTCCGACATACTGTTCGGCTTGCAACGGACGGTGGTTGTAGCTGAAAATCCAATCGGCATCTTCTTTTGCCTCGTCAATTACTCTTTTCGCCCAGTTTTTTTGCGTTGTTCCCGGATGGTCGCTGCTCAGCATCAAGAAGAGCGCCCTTCCCTGCTGCATGGCATAGTAATAGTTGGAGTTGCTTTTAATTCCTTTGTATTCTATGTTTTTATAATGTGGGAAATGTTTGTCGTAAAGCAACATAGGGTTTTCTTCGCCCTTATAAGTTTCGTGGTTGCCCACAATAGTCATTATGGGTAAATTGGGCGAAAGCAATTCCGATTTGCTGAAATGCACAATGTCGTATTGCTTATACGAGCCATTATCCACTTGGTCTCCCACGTTGGTTATCATATTGATATACTGCTCTATCGGCGCACCGTATTTTGCTTCGGCAACATTTTTTGCCGACGTCATCAACCGAACATAACGATTGTCCTGCAACTGATGGTCGCCCATGATGATAAAGCGGTAAACACCTCCTTCGCCCAATTCCGGCTGAGTTTTGAAGCTGTACACCGCCGATTCGGCAGCACCGCTCTTGACCTTATAGTAATAAGTAGTATTGGAGGCTAATCCATCCAGCTTAACGCTGTGGTACACGTAGGAGTAATTATTATCCTTTACTCCCGAAAAAAGATCTGCGCTACCGCTTGCCGTTTGCGTCAGCGATTCGCTACTCTCGCCGAAATACACCATGCTTTCGGTGCCGGAAGTAGTCCGCCAATTAACCCAAATAGAATTTGAGGTCGGCGTTTGCAGATAAGGTACTATTTGTCCGAACATGCTGAAACAGCAGAGGACACTTACGAATAGTAAAAAAATCTTTTTCATAAAGCGGTAATTTAATTTGTCAATAACTTTATAGCTATTAGAATACAAACAACACAATTATATGCTAGGCTGTCCGCACTCTTTTTCAAATTTTTATTTCAATTTTCCTTCTAACATTTTAATAAAATAACCACCTACAACTGAACGTGCCTTGAAGCCTCTTTGTTCCGGTTTGTCTGTCCAATACCAGTCAGTCATAGGAACTCTGGTAATTGTTTCATTCATGAACTTATGCACAGGATCAACTAAGGCTTCAAATACAGCATTATCATTACTTAGTGTTGCAGTCCACACAATCCAGTCGGCTTTAGTATAAGTTTCACGATTATCGAGTGGTAATCCATACTCATTTTGTTTAGTAAGATAATATGCAAGTTCTTTTTGTGCTATTTCTTCAGGGAAGATATTCAAGCCCATCAGCTTATTCCATATCATATTATATTTCTGACTCCATGAATCAGGATTATCGAAAGTAAGACGATAATGATCCCCGGCGTCAGCCATTTCCACCCATTTCTGAGCCATCTCTTTAGCAGTATTTGTATACTTTTCTGCAACATCTTTTTTACCAAGCATATCAGCCATATATCCGTAAGAAGCGATACCCATAATAGCCTTTATAGATAAGTTTGCATTATGAGCAAAATGTCCTGCAAAGTCGTCGGTACACAATTGGTTAGCCGGATCTAAACCTTCGCTTACTAAATAATCTGTCCATATAGTAAGTGTCTCCCAATGTTTTTCTGCATATTTAGCATTACCTTCTTTTGCTGCAATAGCAGCTGCTAAAATAATCATATTACCCGACTCTTCAACAGGCATATCGCCTCCGTAAGTCTGACCATTTGCCAAAGGATATGTTCCCACATCATGTGCTGCAAAAGGTTTTGTCCATTTACCACTTTCACTGTAATAGAAAATATGATTCAACAGACCTTTTACTAATTCTGTATTATAGTACAAATAAAGTGGTGCTGATGGATAAGTTACGTCGACTGTTCCTATAGAACCATTACTGTTATTTTCTTTTGATAAGAAGAGCAAATCACCATTTGGCGCTTCGACTAATTTATGAGCTGAAATTGACTGACGGTAAGCTAAAGCACATAATTCTGCATACTTTTCACCACCTGCTTTGCGTGCGTCCTTCATCAGTTTATTGTCGAATGCATAACATTTTTTCATCAAAGAATCATATTGTTTATTTGCGGCTACAAATATATCTATTATATTTTTATCATTATTACGATTCCAATACGGACGAAGATTTTCACCGAAATATTGGATAGAATAAATATCATCGTATCCAAGCATAATTTTTCCACTATGTTGTTTTGCAGAACCAAGCTTTTTAGTCAAAGATAACTTCTTATCTTCTGTTGCATATTCTGTGTTTTCTTTTTCAGAAACCAAATAGAAATATCCCCAATCTATACGAAGATCATCACCTCTTTTAGCTAATATATTTTGCTCAACACTTCCTGTTGTTAAGTAAACCAAACCGTTTTGTTCAAAACTTTCAGAAGCTGATTTTTGATAAGGATTATTCAAAGCCCAATGAGCTGAAGCTTCGAAAAATAATTCTACATCATGAGCATCTCCATCTTTTGATTTTACCTCATAAGTAAGATAATTTACCGGGCGAGAAAGCAAATCCAAATCATCCATTAACAAAGGTGCAGTAAATGTAATTTTCAAGTCAACATTACCGCAAACAAAAGTATAATGAGTTTGAGTTGCTTGAACATCAGCAGAAGTTTGAATAGCTGTCTGTTCAAATCTCGGTGTTTGTTTTTTTGAAGTTAACAGTCCGAAATCAAGTAATCCATTAGCTCTGGAATTATGGCAGTAACCTGATAATACATTTTTTCCATTTTTTATTGCCTGAACAGCCTCATCAGACAGTTTATAAATAGCATTTTTATGACAACATTTGCATTTTTCTCCGATTTGAACACCATTCAAAAAGAATTCAGCATCATCATCATTGGTATACATTAAATAAATGTCTTTATCCTTAACGTCTTCAGTTAGTTCAATTTCACGGCGTACCCATATATATTCCTCCATCCAGTCAGTTTTAGCTGTTGCTTCTTTAAAATCTGAAATAGTCCCGAATGCACCTTGACCCGATTTCCACGCTGAATCATTAAAATCTAAGGCAGTCCAGTTGTTAGCCGGTTTAGTTGTTGTGTATTTACCATACCAGTCGTCCATTTCTGAAGTAGGAATAAGAATATCCATATCAGCAACATCTTGTCCCATAAAGCGATATTCAACACCATCTACTTTAATAACTCCAACTAAAGGAAAATCTTTTCCTGTCCAATGTTTGATAGAGCTATCATATAAATTATCAGTCATAGACCATCCGCTGGTATAGGGATCGATTGTAACAAGAGGATAAGCAGGAGCACGTAAACTATTGCTAAACTCAACTTGTTTTGTTCCATTCGAACATGAAAACAGTAGAAAAGCTACTGCTAAAAAGGCAAAAAATTTAAGTTTCATAATAAGTTAATACATTTTTAATATATGATTTGATTTTTATTTATTTCACATCTATTCAATTTACAAAATAATCTTTTTACTTATCGCACCTTTATGCGTATGTATTGATGCTAAATATACACCTTCAGATAAGAAATTCAGAGTAAAAATATTATCCTTTTGTTTTCCAAAATCTTTAACCAACATTCCTGATAAATTAAATATCTTCAGGTTAGTTATCTCATCATAAGAAGAATTTATTTTCAACTGATTTCCACTTTGATAAATCTGAATATCTTTATCAATATTATATACATTTTTCAAAGCACTAAACACCTCTATCTGACTTTCATCCTTAGGTAATTTGTAGAAAAATCCAACACAGAAATTATAAAGAGGATATGGTTGATTATATATTATCTCTCCTTTGTCATTTCTTGGTTCATAAGAAGGTCGTAGATTTCTATTGTTATTTCTCTTATAAATAAACTTACCGTTACTGTCTTTCACATCTACATCAAGATAATGAAACACAGCAACAAAGGGGTCGCTATCACGCAAGTTACCTTGTCCGATAACATTCTGACCCGCATACGTTATCTCAACATCATCAGTTAAATCTTTTGAGCAATTGATTTCAAGTGTATTTTCATTTACTATTCTGATTTTAGTAATTTCTTGTACAGCCCGTTTATGATAAACCATAAAACCATAATCTTTCACTTTAGGCATGGTCATGCTGTCTAAAACTAAAGGTGGATATGGCACATGAAACTGTATCAGTATTTTTCTTAAATCATTATTATCTCGAAAAATTGCTTTTGGCTGCAAAGGTACAAATTTCCCTCCCTGATTTACTACTTTTTTATATACTTTAGCTAACATTTCGCCATACCATCTATATCCATTAGCATCCAAATGACCATGATTATAGTTAGTCATCTGATACAATGGTCCGGCACAAATAATATCGTTGTTTTCATTAGCAGCTTCAAGCTGAGCCATTCCAATTTCAACAGTTCTGCCACGAACATATTGTCCACCTGTCTGATATGTAATAAAAACAGGACGATCGGCTTGTTCGTAGATACGTTGCACATCATCCTGCATATTATCTTTTAATTTCAACATCAGTGATTTATATCCTGATTTAGTATTATCCGGTTTAGTTCCCGATGTAAGTCCACTACCCTCTTGTGTATAATTCCACTCACCTTGTAACCAGAATATTGCCGGACAAGAGATGGTGCTTTCAGTGCGCTCGACTGCTTGTCTTGCAAAATTTAAAGTTTGTGTATAAACACCATACAGTCGATGCACTTGCGATTCTTTAGATAAGTCTTCTATTGATTTTCCACTATCGCCTGTTGATGTAGCTATTATATTGTCGTTATAGCCTTTTAGTTTAACATGATTTGCTGTGGTAATAATCGGAGGTTCAACCAAATCATTTCCCATAACTATTGAAGGCTTCCCTTCTAAAGGATTTATTTCCGTATAATCATAATTGCCATAATTAAACCAGACTTGCTGTCCAAGCATAAAGACACCGGGTATATTTCCTTCCGATAAACTTGTTCCTGCTTCGTGACCGGTCGACAAACTTTGACCATACATAATCAAATGAGTGTAATTTTTCTTTTCAGAAGTAGCTTTGGTTGAATTATTCCAAATAGATTTCAGAGGATAAACTTCTGCATTAACTACTGATTTGCCTACTGTAAATACTTCTAAGCCATTTGAGCCGGCTGAAGGATAGATTAATGTTGAGCCGACAACAGTGTTATCAGCAGCAAACACTTCTACACAATTTCTATCCACAAAAATACGCATTCTTAATTTTCCATCTACAACTGCTTCTACAGGAGAGATTTGAGAAAACACATCACGATATCCACCCACACCTGTTTTACTGCGATCATTATAAAACTTATTTGTAGTTATATTATAGCCAATCTTAGTATAATAATCATTTCCTGTTCTAACTCTAAAACCAACTTCAATAGCATTGGAAACATCAAATTCAGCAATTATTTCATAAGATTGTCCTTCGAAATCAAGCGGCATAATACCGGTAAAATCCTGATTTGAAACAACAAGCTTCTCTTCTTCCTGACGTAGACTATTATATTCGATTAATGGAGTTTGCTGTAATAAATACTTACCATTTTTATCTTGTGTTAACGACATCTCACTTTGTAAAGTCATTTGTCCGTTAAAAGTTCTGTTACCGTTATCTTTACCAATATTATTTGCACGGAAGTTCATCCAGCTAATTTGAATTACTCTTTGATCAGTATCAAAATCACCTAAACTATAGGTTTGCGTTGCATAAGCATCATTACCGTAATTCATTATACCATTGCTGTTTTGATAATGACTGTCGGGCACAAAAGACCATTTTCCATTCACTTGTTTGAAATCACCAACTTTATAGCCAACCCCACCCATACTTAACAACCATTTACGTTTGTTTTCTCCGCCATCATTCACAACTTGTAAGGGGAACAAATCAGGACATTCAGTATGAAAACTTGGATATACAGTTTCAACATTCCAATCGATTAAATTATCCGAAGAATATATTCTGAGCGGACCTCCTGCTATTACTAAAAACCATTTATTCTGATATCTAAACACTTTCGGATCTCTAAATGCTCTGTCGTCAATAGTATCTTCTGTCCAGTCAATCGACACACCTTCGTGTTTCGTGAAATGTCGACCATCTTTGCTATATGCAATTGTAACACGTTCGCCATTACCATCAGCAGTGATAATCAGCACTATGCCACCTTTATCAGCAAGTGAACCATCCTGATTTTTAAACAATCCTGACGTATTATTTTTATCTACAACAGCCGAGCCTGAGAACATTGTTCCATATTCATCAGGATAAAGAGCTATGGGCAATTCTTCCCAATGAATTAAATCTGTACTTACAGAATGTCCCCAGTGCATAGGACCCCAATCTATTCCCGGATAATATTGATGGAATAAATGATATTCACCATTATAATAAACCATTCCATTAGGGTCGTTTGTCCAGTGTTGTTTTACCGACCAATGATATTGCGAACGATCGAACTCATTATAATATAAATCTGCAGCTTTACGTCTGATTACGATAACACGATAAATAACTTTTGCTTTTCCGTTTGTACATTCGAGTGTAACAATATTATTTCCTGATTTTAAAGGTACAATACCATCAGAATATGTCGTATTATCAACTTTCACGATCACTTGTGTGTCGTTATTCTTCTTCTGAAAGTTCATTAAGACTTTATCGGTATTTTCTGAAACTGATGTGATTGATACATACTGAGTTGAATCAAACATAACATTGTGTTCCACAGTGCCATTAACAGCTTGTATAGACATGTTCGACAACTGCGGATCAGAATTAGCATCAATTGGATACATATATAAATTCTGATAGGTACAATTTGCTTTCCATGATAGAAGTCCGAGATAATTACCAATGAACGCATCATTTTGTCCCATTACGCTCCCCATAGTGTAGTCGGCAGTATTAGCAACAACCTCATTATTTACCTCATACAGTATATGTTTACCTATTACGGTTACTCTTAATTTGAATTTATTATCGGATGGTATTACAATATTCCTTTGAGCTACCAAGTCAAAAGCATCTTGTCCCCTTAGACCTGTTTTCTGAAACTTAAACAGACGAGTTACCCCATTATGTATATGAATATTAGCAACATACATATTTTTACTACCTAAGTCATTGGTAGAACCAAAACAGATAGAAGCAGCAGATTCATTTCTGTTATTGAACTGTACATCGACCTCATAAACGAAGTTTTTACCGGCTTCTGTAGTTGACAAAACAAACCCGTCTCCCTGTAATCCACTACTTGTTAAGCCTTTATCATTTACAACCCAATTACCATTATCAAAACTGAAGTCTGCCAAATTAGTCTTAAACAAGCCATCAATATTTATAATGGGTGTTGTTGCTATCATATAATTAGCAAAGCACAAAGAAATAAATAATAAAAACTTTCTCGTCATCAGTTAATATAAATTTTAATTTATTCTTGCATTTATCATGTTTTGCTCAAAATTACACGTAGCCAGATTACTTTAGTGGTTACATATAGGGTTACATATGGAACAAAACATGTAATTTGTCAGTTATACAAATAATTTTTTCACTCCACAACAATTTTCTGTGTTAAAATATCACCCTTTATTGTTTTGGCTCTAACAATATAAACTCCTTTCGAGAGTTTTCTGTCATAATCTGAATTCACCTCTGATGTACGAAACAATTGCTGTCCTGCCAGAGAGTATACGGTCACCTCTTTTACATCTCTGTCCTTATCGGATAAAATCATATTTCTCACTCCTGTCGACTGTTGCTCTTCAAGGGTTAGTGTATTGAGACTTTGCGCCTTATTTTCCACTATTGCATTGCCTTCTGCACCTCCATCTAAGGGAGCATATATTTCCAGACTTGATTTTAACATTTTACCTTCATGCAGTGCAACGATTTCTTCGGCACACATTCCGGAGCGGAAAAGGAACAATTCACGATAAGTTGCCGATTCGGGTGCTCTGCCAAATTCGTTAAGAATGAATTTCTTGGGAACCACCTTTTCGCTGATCATAGTCGAGCGGGGGATACGTTCTCCATCTACGTAAAGCTGTGTTCTACCCCATGCATAATAATGCGTAAGTGCAACCGTATGCCATACTCCATCGTTGAGTGCAGTTTCGGAAGTCTGTGTTTTATACGTGAGCTTTCCTTCATCGTTCAGTCTTATACGAACAGTGTCACCGGAGGCTGTAATCACTGAGGCAAGAGTACCCGTATCGGTTGTTTTGAAACTGAATGCAAGCGTGAAAGGATGTAAGATATTTTCAGGGATAAAAGAAAGCTGTTTTATGGTTCCACCCTTTTCAAGAACTAATGAAGCCTCAGTATTACGAACAGGCTGTGGTTTTCCTTCCGCCATCGCATCCACAAGAGAGGGCACAATGGAGTAAAACATTTCGGCATGTCCTGCAGTGTTCGGGTGTGCATTGTCGGCAATATAGCCTGAAGCCCACTGTCCCGCACCGTTATCTATTGACCCAAGCAAATTCACACTTGCAACATCCCACTGGTGAATAAGCAGATTGAGATTTTTAAGATAATTATAATCCGTAGCATTGAAATCACCACGCGGATAGTTGTTACCAACAATCGGTTCTTTCCCGTGTGCGCGGGCGCGGTCAATCAGTGCCAGCATATTGTCGCGCCAGCTGTTGTACGCTGTCACGCCACGCTCGTGAATACCCTCGTTTCCAAGCGAGAGACCATAAAAAACATAGCGACTGCAAGATGGTAAAAGATCGCTGTCCCAGCGGTTGGTAACATCGGTAGTTGTGTTTCCACCTATGGAGATATTGTTTGTTGTCCAGTTATATTCCCCTTTTTGTTTAAGATAGGTTGTCCACAGCCAGGCATAACCGTTTTGGTCGCGTGGACTGGCACCCTGTCCCCATGGCACGGACGAACCCATTACGGTAAAGGAATAATCACTTATATTTTGGTTGGTGATGACTATTTCCCTTGTCTTTGTCAAAATCACATCATCCCCGAAATCAGCGGTAGCCGTAACGGTAACTGTTCCGTTAGACTTGGCGTAAAGTCTGCCTGCTTCGGTAATGCGGGCAAGATTTTCATCATCTACGCTCCAGGTTACGAAAGGTAACAAGGCACCCTGTGGCACGGCAGTTACAGCGAGTTGCAGAAAACCTCCACAATTGCCGATGGCATTACCCCCAGAAATTGAAATATCTGTAGCTGTAGGCAGTTCCTCGCCGGGCAGTTCTTCAAGTTTTATACAGTTGATATGTGCATAACCTAACCAGGTGGTCATGGTAAGTGTAATTTTACCCTCAACATCAGGTATGACAGGATCGGAAACAAAGACATTTTTATTGTTGTAGTTTTCACTTTTTGCACCTATACCGGCACCTCCCATCTGATGAATACCGATAATCGTATTTCCACCTTTAAGTTCTATGCGTCCGACACGCCCTTCAGTACCCGAGTCGGTACGACTTCCTAATATATTGAAACGGTACTGCTTGCCACGATTAAGGTTTTTAAAATGAATGACTGCCGTCTGACTGCTGTTTTCAATAAACAGGTAATCATACGTAGCAGTTCTTATTGCCAATTCTCCGATAAGTTCCGACTTGGGTTCGTTAGATGAATCATTTCCTCCTAATGCACCGTTACGTACACCGTTAAAGCGTACCTCGCTTGCCATTTCAAGCTTGTAATCGGTTGTAGAATTATCGGAACTTTTAAGAGTCAGATTTCCGCTTCCATCACTTGCACCAATAGACCAATCATTACCGTTGCTATATACATTGTTCCAGTGATTGCCGTTTATATCAGGACTTGTGGTGGGGGCGCCATCCAATCCGTTATTATTCTTTCCAAAATCGATAAAGAATTTCTTCTCAACTTCCACAGGTTCTACATCGCTGTATTCCTCTATCTTCATGGCACTGATATAGCCCATCTGGTCGCTAAAAAGACGTCCGAGTTCCAGCATTATTTCTCCATTATCGGCAGGAATCACAAAAGCAGACTCCCATACGTTATTGTTATTACCGTTATAACCGTTGTCACCGATTCCTGTTCCGGTATTCAACTGACTGCCGTGACTGCCGTTTTTCCCACTCAGAGAATAAATAACGCCTCGCTGCGCACCCGCTGCCACGCGAGTACCAAAGATATAGAATTTATAGGCTTTGTTTCTATCCAGGCTTTTGAATTTGAACAGTCCCTTACCCATTCCCCCGTCGAGGAAGAAGTAATCTTCGGTAGCGGTGGCAACAGCCAGATCGCCTAACAGGGCAGGGTCGGGAGTAAACAGACCACCGTTGTCACCACCGTTCGAGCGGATTGAGCGTGCGACCTCCAGGACGTAGAATGTCTGTGCGTCAGTAGAAGATTTCAGTGTCACCGATGCTCCTGCGTTAAGTGTCGAAGGTGAACCGATTGGTGCAACGACATTGTTCCAGTGGTTACCATTTGCATCCACACCACTTAATCGTCTGCTCTGAGACGGATTGTCCTGTCCGAAATCGATATAGAATTTCTGTACTAATGTTTGTGAATATGCCGTAAAACCGAGTGAAAAAAGAAAAAGAAATAAAACGGCTTTCAGTTGTCTGTTAAAAGTTATGTGTTTCATAAATAATATAATTAATGTGCTAATATGTCAATGTGCCAATGTGATTAATGTGCTAATCCCTATAATCGGGACAAGTTATGCCAATGTGATTAATGTGCTAATGGTTCCCTGCCTTTCAGCCAAGAAAAGCAGGGAGAAAAATATTTCAGTTTATCGGTTCAACGCTTTTACCGAGCGTGTTTTACCATCTTTGGAAACTGAATTGATGATGTAAGAACCTGCAGGAAGAGCGAATGTCTTCGAATCTTCCACTTCCGCTTTGTTTACAAGTATACCAAGCATATTATAAATAGAAACAGTAGAAGTTTCATTTACAGTTACAATCAGTTTTTCATGATTAGTTCCCACTCTTAGTTCATATGAACCTGAAGAAGGGGCAATCTCCGAAGTACTAAAATCTTTAAACTCTTCGATTTTCATCACATTGATATGTGCCATGCCAAACTTGCGTGTAAGCGTAAGTTTGATTTGTCCGTCTTCATCAGGTGTTATCACATCCGATACATAAATCATACGGTTGTTACCGTTCACTCCTGTACCGCCAACATGTTTACCGGTTGTTTGATGTGCAGCCGTATAGGTATTTTCTCCTTCGAGCGTGATAATACTCATACGGGCAGTAGGATCTTCGCGGCTGCCGAATATATTGAAACGATAAGTATTCTTTCTGTCTAAATTTTTGAAAAGCATAACAATGGGGTTACCCTCGTCGGTAAACAGGTAGTCGTGCGTTGCTGTTGCGATGGCAAGGTCTCCCAGAAGCTCATCGCTTGGTGCGAGCAGTCCGCCATTGCGAACTCCATTGAATTTGGCATTGCTGCTTGAAAGTTCAAGCACGTAATCGGTTGCCGTATTTTCTGAAGTTTTTAATGTCATATTACCTGTACCGTCCGAAGTACCATTGGTGGCACCATCTCCGTTGCTGTACACATTATTCCAATAATTACCGTTTTTATCCGGACTCACTGTAAGCGCTCCGTCTAATCCGCTATTGTTCTTTCCAAAATCAATAAAGAATTTGTTATCTGCAACAGATGCTTCAGGCTGTTCCACTTCCTCTATCTTCATTGCACTGATATAGGCAAACTTACTTGATGATGATGCAATAAAGAACTCAAAATTGATTTTGCCCTCAGCATTTGGAACAACAGGAGCAGACACCAATACGGTATTGTCGTTTGTATTGGAGATATTTGTACCAATACCCGCACCCGAGGTTTGCAGATAACCGTTCCATTTATTGTCGCCATAGATAAGGAACGTACCACCGCGAACATCATTATTCTGACGAGCTCCAAAGATATGGAATTGATATGCTTTCGTATTATCCAATCCCTCGAAACGGAACCATCCCTGATTGCCGGTACCATCATCCAAAAAGAAATAATCGTTGGTGGCGGTGCCTACAGCCAAGTCGCCCAGCAAAGCAGCATCGGGCTCTGCCAAACCACCGTTTGCCTTGCCATTGGAATTGATCTTGGTCACCAATACGAACTTTACCGTAGTGGTTTCTCCCTGAGAATTGACCATGTCGAGTGTGGCACCTGCTGCCAATACAGAAGGTGCACCTGACGGAGCTACAACGTTATTCCAGATATTACCGTTAGCATCTACTCCTACAGTTTTATCACCCCAAGAAGTTGCATCCTGACCAAAGTCAATAAAGAATGTTTGTGCATCAATATCTTCACCTTTGGCTATTGCCTGTTGTCCGAATAAGAAAACAGACAAACAAGCTGATAAAAAATAAATTTTTAGTGTTTTCATAAAGCTTTTTTATTAATTGATAAATAATAAAACAAATTATAAAGAAAGAGAAATTAATTATAAGTACGTAAACCTGCTGAAATGCAGATACCCGACTATCCAATATAAAGTTGATTAAGCATTACTGTAGTTTAATAACCCGACTTGTAGAAATAATGCGTCCATCTTGCATTATCTTTACCAAATAAATACCCTTTGCCATATTCATTCCGCTGAAAGTAAGTTCTTCTGAATTTGTAGAACCGCTTAAAACTGTCTGACCTGAAATAGATAAAACTTCAGCGCTAAATCCAGCTTTTTGCACAACAATATTCAAATTATCAGAAAAAACAGTAGGATAAACTGTTGCATATGTTTGTTGTGGTATTTTTATACCGGTTTTATAATCTTCTACAGAGTACATATAATCACCTGAAGCAGCCAAAGTTACTACGATATTGAAAGGAATACCTGTATTTTTGTATTTAGCATTAACAGAATAATTAAAGTCATTTTCAGGTCCCCATACTCCATTACCTATTAGGGCAAAATTCACATCGCCTTTTGGAGCGTATGTTTCTAATACATCATTGTCGAATTGTATTCTTACGCGATGTCTATCTTCTCTATCATTACTATCTTCACCAGACCATTCTCTTGTATCGCATATTATGTCCTCTGCCTTAAATACAGAGTTTCCTTGATAAACAAGCTCTGCTAAAATATCCTGTGACCATGCTATCCAAATATAAGCTATTTCAATTTCTTGTAAAGTAATTGTAGCTGGATTGGTGGCATAGTTGACTCGAATACGATAAGGCACATTGTTTCCATTAACGGTAATGGTGTTTTCTCCTATATCATCATCTCCTTCAAAAGAATATGTTCCACTACTTAAAGCTGTATATAATTCAAAAACAACTCCATCCTGCTTCATAGGAAGAGGTGTCCCTTGTGATTCTGCAATAGCAGTTCCTTGTATAGAAAGTGATGTAGGAACAGTAGGTGGAATATAGTCAGTTACAGTATTGATATAAATACTACTTGGGTCGAAGTTAACCTCAATATTAAATGGCAAATTAGTATTCTTATATCGATTGGAAATATGCAAGCTCCATTCATTGATTCCATCTACTGTTCCCCAATCGCTATTATGAGTGATAGTCAGATGCCCTGATGATGATGACCAGCCTCCGAACGTTTCCAATATATCTCCTTCAAAGAAGATTCTAACACGGTAACGATCATCTCCCCAATCTTCAGTACTACATAATAGATTATCTGCCTTAAACACAGAGTTACCTGCATAATATAGTTCATCTATGGTGTATTTATTCCATGGTGTCCAAAGATCAACCATTTCAATCATCCGGACTGAAATCTCTGCCGGGAGAGTTCTATAATCGACACGGATACGATATGGAACAGCAGCGTCATTATCAGTCGTAATAGTTCCACCGGTTAAAATATCATCTCCCTCGAAAGAATAAGTACCTGATTTTAATGAAGTATAAAGTTCATAATAGCCACCTTTCCATCCCAGCACAATCCCATCAGTAGATTCAGCTACAGCAGTACCTGTAAGTTTTAATGTTGCCGGAGCGACTTTCGAATCATTTTCTGTAAATAGTTTCCATTCAGAGAAAGAGAGTTGGTCACTGCCGATTATTTCGGTAAAAAACAAACGATAATACTTATATGCAGTATTGTTTCCCCTTAGGACATATTCATTTGTATAAAATCGACCGGGGAAGAATTCATTAATTCGTTCATCTAAAATATTCCAATCAATTTCATCGTTTGAGCCTAAAAAGAACCATGTTTTACCATCTCGTCCGGGTGAGTCGTTAGAACTACTAAGACTATATTTATAAAGAGTTGTTGCAGATGTTAATTCGTACTGAATATAAACTCCTTCTTCTGAATGAAAGAAACATGTGTACTTAGTTTGTACATCATCGTCTTTTAGATTTTCTATAACTTCTCCCCAATTACCAGGTGCTGAAGCTGTGATCGTTGTTTCACTATTAATGACGTTAGTGAAACCGGCAAAAGTAAATACATTGGCAGTAAAGTATGCCATAATAAGTAATAGTAACTTTTTCATGATTTTAACTTTTTATTGTTTTACGATTTTTTTTATATGTATATTGTTGTTAGCATTAATCTTGAGAATATATATTCCTACAGGTAAATCAGTTGCCGGTAATGATATGCTTGAATCTGTAGTTGAAAGGGATATATATTGTTTACCGTAATAATCAAATAAATCAACATAAGAATGCCCAATCATGTTGTTTATCTGTATTTCTTTGGAAAAATAAGTAGCATAGATAGCTGGTGCTGGATTGTTATTTACAACTTTATTATTAGAGCTTTCACCTATTTTTTCTATAATAATGGAAGCAGCCCTATTGTCCCAGGTGGCTCCTAAATAAGGAGTTGATTCGGTATAGGATTTACTTACGCCTGTAAAATCATCTTTACTGTATATTGTAATCTTGTAACCTTCAGCTATAATAATAGATGACAATTCTTTTTCCAATTTAAAGAGATTATTGCACATACCTCTTTTCCTGAGGTCTTCGCTTGTGTATCTACCTGGAAATAAACCTATTGCCCAACCTTCTATTCCGACTTCAGTGCCGTTTTCATCGGGTTGTCCATCTGTTACTCTGTTGTAAGAACGATGCTTAAAAAGAGCCACAGGTTCTTTTTCTTTTATACCATCAACAGGAGTCGCTGCTAAGCGGTAAAATGCAGACATAGCAGAAGCTTCTTCATTCAGACCATATATTCTGCTTCCATTGACCATTGGTTGGGTCTTCCACATTTGATCATCCCAATTTTCAGGATAAAAATTATTTTCATCTTTTATGTAATCGTGGATGTGTACTAAATAGCCGGCTATAATGCCTAACCAACGTGGATTCTTATCAAAATTATATAAATCAACATAAGCATCGGTCATATCATGTCCACCCCATTTTCCAACTTCATGCAAGACATGATCATTCCAAGATATATAAATAGACTCCATGCTATAAGCCATTTGATATACATCATCCAAATATGTTTGTTCACCGGTTATTTGATGTAGAAGTAAAGCTGCTTGCATGACAACAGCATTTTCATATCCACGAAAACCACCTCCAATACCATGAAAGCCTTGTTCTTTTATAAACTCATAAAGTCGTGTCCCATCATATAGGTATTTTTCTTCGTTGGTTACTTGATAAACTTTAAGATTTGCTACAGCGGTAGGTGCTGTGGAAATAACAGACCATGAATTATAAAGCTCGCTATTTGGGTTACTTTCACTTTCATGCCAATGCAGACCGCCTACTACAGATTCACCACTCATACAAAATGCAATAGTCATTTTAGCTCTATCTAAATAAAGTTCTTTTTTTTGAGGATTGTCCACAGCATGATAAAGATCCATTAAAACTTTGGCTATCCATGCATTATCATCGTAATATCTGTCGGCATGAGGATTTCTATAAACAGCATCATATCCGTCAATACCATTGTAGCGCCTGAAGTAGTTATTATGGAAATAAGCATAAGTGTATTCTGCTTGTTCAATATATCCACCCCAAATAAGAGCTTTTAGTTGTACTCCTAATGGCCAGCAAGTTGCACGAGATTGATGTCCCCTTCTTGTCTCTTCATAAGAATATACTCCGGCAACCCGCAAATACTTTTCTGTTGCAGCATAGCACTCATCACCCCACTTTTTAAATGTTTCGCCAGAGTATGGCTGAGCTAAAGTAAGTACTACAAGCAAGCATAATGTGGATGATATTAAAATTCGTTTCATTCTTTTACTATTGCAATTAATTTATTCCATTTCTTATTTCAATACTTATAAATAGATAATTCTGCTAAATAAGAATGTTGGTTTTTCCCATTTAGTTGATAAATTCTAAGATATCTAATCTTAGCAATGCTTGAAAGCATAAAAATCTGAGGTTCTTTAATGTCTTCTAATGTATAAGTACCATAGTTAGCCCATTCTTCCAGCTGATCTGCACGACCCTGTATTATAAATTCACTGAAGTCATTTTCTATCTGTTTGTCGTAAGCAATTAGTTCAATTGCAACAACATCTTCTTCTTTTTGCATATCTACAGCTAACCAATGTGGATATGGACTACCACCAAAGGTTTGTCGTGTTAGCCAATAAGTAGATGTTTTTCCATCTATGGCGAGTTCTGGTCCTCCTCCATCAGGCAGTTTGCTTGAAGGTTCATACGTGTCGGCAGTGGCAATCCAATTAGTTTTATCTATAGGAACTAATGGGAAATGGATTTCCTTTTCTGCATAAAATGTATCAATACAAAAAACATCCGGGCTATACAAAGTTGTAGCAGAAAAGTTGCTACCAATTTTGTAATCTTTCAGAATTGTTTTTGTATCATCAATTTGAGAAATAACAGTTTGCTCTACACCAGAATTATCAGTATATGTTATTCCGGTAGCAAATGCCCCTAAGGTTTTATCTATAGTGCGCCAAGATATACTTACATCATCACCGTCTATAATTGCTGATGTAATTAACTTGTTGTTTAGTGACGCTTTATATGCACTTCCATAAGAACGTCCTATTGCATAAACCGGAATTGATTTATTACCCAATGCATCATAAGTGAATAATTCAAAATTATATAGATTTTCAGGTAATTGGATTATTTGCTTTAATGTGTCTACTCCAGAAGTACGATTCACTCTTACTTCAACTGAGTCTTGCCGACTATTCCAATAAATTTTACAACTTGTTATTTTTGGGTCTGCTATAAAAAGTCCTTGTATTAAAACTCGTTCGTCACCTGAAAACACAGTTATTGAGTCAATTTTTCCTGTATATGATATTTCCCCTTTTTCTATAAATATCTTGTAATCATCCATCTGCGTACAGGATACTACACTTAGCAGTATAAAAATTATAAACGTGATGCTTGATAAAGAAATATTTCGTTTCATATGTTTAAATTTTATTTTCAATATGTTATCTTTTATCTCCATATACACTGATTTCAAGAATTTCAAACCATGTTGTTCCCATCCAATTCTCCAAACATTTAATCCTTAGATATCTTACTTTTTGTACATTGGTGTCGAAATTATAATCAAATCCGGCTATTGCAGTTTCCCAATCTTCATTTGAGTTTTGTCCATACGGTAATCCGGATGGTTTAATATTTTCAAAGGTTCCAAGTTTAATCCAATTATCCCAACTACCATCTTGATTCGGATTATCAGATCCCCATATTTCAAAAAAGCGTAATTGTCCACGATAATAGAATTGATGATTTCCATCACTCATAAATTCAGAGTAGTTCCATATTTTTATACGACTTAGTTTTGCCAATTGTCCCATGTCAATAGTCACAAATTGTGGTTTCTGATCTACCATGTCAGTAAGCATTCGTGAAGCAAAATGATAGGTTTCGCCGTCCCACATTAAGGGCATACCTGCAGTTACTGTTTGGATTAAGGCGTCACCAGGTAATTTGTAAGTTTTGAATAAAGATTTGTCCAAAAGCATTTCATAATATGGAGTGACTGTGGTATATAACGTATCTGTGTAATTTATAAAATTATCTCGCACTGTTACTCCGAACTGATAAGGAATTGTATCAAGTCCTCGAGTAGTTTGGCTGATACTTTTTGCTGAAGAATAGACATAGGGGTAAAATGGTTCCCATTTACCACGTTCATCTTGTTTTATAACTTCTATTACCACATTAGCAGAATATGGGTTTTCAGCTATTACTTTTACACCGGCAAAATCAGGTAAAATCTGTAAACTTCTGAACACATCCCAAATTGGATTTTCTTTAGGTTGTATTTTTACAGTTACAGGTTCGGAAGCCACTTCGCTTCTATTTACAGCATATAATATAACCTCATGTTCATTTGTATCTGCAAATCCATCTACTATCATTGAGTTTGTGTAATATGAAGATTTTATTTCACGTTTTCCATTTTGTATTGGATATACAGCTTTAACATATAGTAAGTCTTGATCACTCGGCAAAGAATATGTTAATTTGGCAGCACCGGGCAGACTTTCGACTGTAATATTTGTTACTTTTCCCGGAGGTGTCATATTGTTTTCTAATGGAGCGATTGTGTCTTCTGTGCATCCGGCAACAATAAAAATTGAAGTTATTGCCAGGATAAATAAGTGTAATCTATTATTTGTTTTCATGATTGTTCTTAATTATTAAGTATTACCATCCTGGATTTTGTATTAAATTAGAATTTACCGTCATTTCTGCAGTACGTATAGGCCATAAATAATCACGTGGTGCTATAAATTTCTGCTGAAAAACAGTTCTTATTTGATAATAATCTAAAGCATCTTTTTGCGATATATTCCAACCTAAAACAGGACTGTTTAGTTCTTCTGCAGCCTTTTTCCATCTTCTTAAGTCCCAGAATCGATTACCTTCAAAAGCAAGTTCAATTAGACGTTCCTGACGTATAATCTCACGCATACCTTCCTTTGTTGTTGGCTTTGCCGGATTTTTTGAATAATTGGTCCATGATTCTGTTACCGATTTTAATCCTGCACGTTCGCGAATTAAATCGAGGTACTTATGTACGTCTTCCACAGGTCCGGATACTTCATTTAAAGCTTCAGCGTACATAAGATATACGTCTGCAAGTCGAATTTCCGGCCATGGGTATGTCTTTAAGGATGTGTTACTTGCGAATTGAGATTCCCAATTCACTAATTTTTTTACATAATAGCCGGTTTCAGAGAAAAGACCCATAGCTGCTCCTGCACTAATTTGTCCTCTTTTTGCTTTCACTACATATGCCTCATAATCAACACGTGCAGGTAAATCTTGTGTAAGCCATTTTCCCCCATCAAAGCCAATCGAAGCATAAAAACGATTTTCTCTGTCAAAATTAATTCTGGCCGTTTCATATCTCACTTCAAAATTTACACGTTCTTCTATGGTTGCCGTCCGAAGTTCTTTTATATTATTGAAATCTAAAGTCTTGTCTTCATCTATAGGGACTCCGTTATACGTATAAAACGTTTGTACAGCCTTTAAAGTTGGTGCTAATGAATTATACGCACGTGCTGTCATAGCACTTGTAAGTATTGGCATAGCAGCTTCTTGCAGTCGAGTTGCTAAGCTGTATGAGTTTGCCCAGATGACCTCCTCGTTCCATTTTTCAGTAACTGCACCGCGAACTCCCATTTGTATCATAGTAGCATCACTCATTTGAAATTCAGGAATAGTGTAATAATAAAGTTTATTGCCGGCAGCCTCTGCCTCAACAATAGCATCTTTAGCTGCTTCTGCGGCTTTTTGCCATTTTTCTATTCGTTTTGTGTCATCTCCGGTATATGTAAACAGTTTTTCACCATCTTTATTTGTAAAATTCATATAGTCTGAATTCTCATTAAAGAGAGGACTTGCTGCCAATAATAATAATTTTGCTTTTACAGCTCTATTTATAGGTCTGGTTATTCTACCTAATTCATCTGTTTTGTTTGAAATAACAATAGGTAAATCATTATAAGATACGTTAAGTAGATCTTCAATGTATGATACACATTCGTCTATAGGACGGCGTTTCACACGAACTTCTTCCGGAAGTGCAGAAATAGGTAGATTCTTTTCTACAATCACGATAGGCCCATACATTCGTAACAAGAAAAAATGATAATAAGCTTTTAGGAATTTCACTTCTGCAATCCATCTATTACGCTTGTCCAAAGGTAAATCTTTCACCTTGTTTAAGTCTTCAACATTTTCCAAGAAGATATTACAATGTCGGATAGCTTCGTATAAGTCAACACCTTCTCCCAATCCGTCCCAATAATTTGCTGCAGGATTAGTAGTGTTCTGATTTCCTCTGGCTATTGTACTCCATGTTGCAGCCTGAAAATACTGTCTAAAATCAGGTATCCATATCTCATCACCGGAAAGTAGCCCTACATTACCATCAGTACTACCACTGCGTGGAAGGTAGTGATAACATGTAAAAAGATATTTCTCCGCTTCGATAGTATTTTTAAAGGCATTATCAATAGTTGCGACATTATCAGGCACGATATCCAAAAAATCATTACATGATTGAAATGATATCAGCATTAAGACAGTTAATATAACACCAAGTACGTTCTTTATATATATGCGTTTTATTGTATTAATCATAATAGTGTATATTTTATTATTATGTTTTAGATTCCGAAACTAACACCTATATTATATGATTTTTGAATAGGATATCCCAATCCATTGCCTCCCATTTCTGTATCCCACAGTTTAAATTTGCTTACAGAAAATAAATTGTTGGCATTCATATAGAAGCGACAATCTGATAGTCCTATTTTATGTGCTGTTTTTTCCGGAAGATTATAGCCTATTTCTACTGTTTTAAGACGTAAGAAAGCTCCGTTTCGCATCCACCATGTGGAACGCTGGTTGTTATTGTTGTTTTGTATATTGCTAAGACGTGGCCAGAATGCGTATAAGTTTCTATTATCTTCTGACCAATGATTGTTTGCAATTACATTTAACAATCCGTTCTGTTCTCCTCCGGAAGTAACGAATGGAGATATTCTATTTGGTTCAATAAAGAAAGAGGAGCGTCCCGAACCTTGAAAAAATGCGCTGATATCAAACCCTTTAAAACCAACACTCCCACCAAAGCCATAGATAATCTCCGGAGTTGTAGGTAAGCCAATTGGCACCATATCCGCTTCGTTTATAACTCCATCACCATTAACATCACGATATTTTATGTCACCGGCACCGTATTCAGCTTCTTTTCCTGTTCCAAAGTACTGGGTAGGAGAATTTGCTACTTCATATTCATCTACAAATAAACGTTCGGCGATATATCCCCATTGTTGATTTATAGGATATCCTACACGAGATCTATAGTATTCTTTTTCAGGATATGAAGGTTCATCATAAACCAATATTTTATTTGTTGCATAAGTGAAATTAGCTCTCAGCTGTGTCCACACCCCATTTTTGAAAGCTTTATTGTAATTAACCCCCACATCGATACCTTGCGAATTTGCTTTACCTACATTGGCAGACATCGAAGATTGTAGTCCCATTGTACCAGGTGAGTATGAACGCTGCATTAATATATTGCTTCTTTTCTGAGAATATGCATCAATTACAAATTCGATATTTTTTATTGTAAAGTCTAAACCCAAATTTAATTGACGAGATTTTTCCCAGCCTATCAAATCATTCGCATAGCGTGAAATGGATACGCCTGGTCTGGAATAACCATAATTTTCTCCAAAAGTATAGCCTTTTCCACCATCATTAAGGTTCACATTTGACATATAAAAGAACCTGTCATTTATATTTCCAATTTGATCATTACCTACCAAACCATAAGAGGCTCTCAACTTTAAATTTGATAATGTGTGTTTTAGTGGAATAAAGAAAGATTCGTTAGAGACAATCCAACCACCCCCTATGGATGGAAAAAAGCCCCATCGATTCTCTTTAGAAAATCGTTCTGATCCATTGTATCCGAAGTTAAACTCTACTAAATAACGAGTGTCGAACATGTAGGAAAATCTCCCGGATATACCTAAGTTGCGCCTTGCTAAGGAAGTTTCTAAGGATTCTGTTGTACCATTTATTATATAGCTGGAGACCGCATCTCTTGCTGTACCTATAACCATTCCGGTTATTTCATGTTTTCCAGTAAAAGTATGAGCATAATTTAATGCTAATTCAGCATAATAAGTACTCTCTAAATTTTTATCTCCCGGTGAATAATCCAAATATTCTCGCCCGGTTTCTCCTACAGAATTTGGACCACCATCATTTATTGGTGTTAAATTTACATTACCATCAACATCTGTTGCTCTATAGTAAAATGGTGCATATCTCCGTTGAGAAGCAAAACGGGAGTACCTTTGTACGTAAGCCATTCCTCTGGTTGATAAACCTTCTGTAATAAAATTTAAATTCTGTTTTAATTCTAATTGTGCATTGATGGTAGATTCATTATATCTCTGATATCCAGATACCATATTTGCATAAGGATTGGCATATAGCACATTAGCTGTTCCGACAACTACATTATTACCAAACATGATATGGTCAGTATAAGGAGATAACTCTGTAGGATAATAGACAGGAAATGCAACAGGATTAGCTTTTAGTACCGAATTAAACACACTGCCTCCTCCTCCTATTGGACCCTCATAATCTTCAAATCGCCCATGTACACGAACAATAGCCTCTGTAGTATTTGTAAGATTGAGTGTGTTGTTTGCGCGAATCGAGTAATTTCTAAGCTTTACATTGTTACTGAAATTGTTCATTTTGTCGTCTTTCAGTACGCCATTATCTACATTAAATGTTCCCGCGATATAATATCTGGCTATTTTTCCTCCACCGGTTATATTCATATTTATACGCTGATTTGCAGTATATGGCTTGATCATTAGGTCAATCCAATCGTTGCTAGGATACAGTAATGGGTTAATTCCGGCATTGGTATAGTCGATTTTAGTCTGTGAGTAGGGTAGGGCAGCTAACGGATTTCTTGTCAATGCTGCCTCGTTAGCTAATTTCATGTAAGTGATATTGTCGGCAAGCTTAAAATTCTGTGTGTTTCCTGAAACGGAATTTTCTACACGAAAATTGAATTTTGTACTTCCGTCACTCCCTTGTTTTGTGTTAACTAAAACAACTCCGTTAGCACCACGTGCTCCATAAACAGCAGATGCTGTTGCATCCTTCAGTACTGAAAAGTCGGAAATATCATCAGGCTGTAATCGTGCCAAGTCATTTGAAGTAGATTCTATGCCATCAATAAGAATTAATGGATCTACCTTTCCTGCTCCAAACGAACCAACCCCCCTAACGAAGAACTGTGCATTATCCTGTCCTGGTTCTCCGCTGCGTTGATATGAAATAATTCCGGAGATACGTCCACCTACCATAGTTGTAAGGTTACTTGTAGGTCCCTTAAGCTCTTTTACATTGATAGTAGAAATAGAACTTACCAAACTTTCTTTTCTCTGTTTGCCAAAGCCAACAACTACAACTTCGTCTAATGCTTTAGCCTCAGCCCTCAATGTAACGTTTATAATCTCTTTTGTACCGACGGTTATCTCCTGTGCTTCGAATCCAATATAAGAAAAAATGATTACAGATTCTTGTCCGGATACGCTCAATGTGTATTCGCCGTCTAAATTTGTAGTAACACCATTAGAAGTACCTTTTTCTACAACAGAAACTCCAATTAGAGTCTCATCTGTACCATAGTCAGTAACTACACCCTTAATTGTAATCTTTCGCTGTTGTTGGATAGCTCTAACGTTTGTTGTAGTTATGAACTCCTGCAATTCATTTTCTACATGATTTTTGAATTGAGAAGTGCTCTTATTTGCAAATGTAGGTATTGATACTAATAAGTAACACGCTGCTAACAAGGTAGATAGAGTAGATTTTAATTTTAAATCCATTTTGATATTAGATGTGTTATTAAATAAAAATAATTTGTAATAGAATTCTATATATTATAGTATCTCTTCTGTGTTTTTCTGAAGATTTTATTAAATCAGATATATTTAGAAGAAAGAACTTTGTTTGATTAATAAAAACTGAATATGCAAAGGTATATTTATAAGAATATACAAACAGTAGTGTATTTGATATAAATACTTTAAATTTTGATATTAATAGTATTTTTGATTAACATACTATTTATTAGTTTATTAACTACATAGATATTTAGTGAAGGACATATAAAATACAATTTCTAATCAAAGAAATATATTTCTATTTCGTCTGAAAAACCTACTTTTCAGTGTGCTCTATGTATGTTGTTAGTTACTATTAAGCTTGGGAAAGTTTATTGAACATTCAAATTTAATATATGCCGACCTGCTTCTAATTTTATAACTTTGGTTGCAACTTTAACATTTTCCGGTAGGTAAAGTGTGGCAGTGCTATTTGCCGGAATAATAATCTCATAGATTATACTTTTCCTTTTCCATTCCCATTTAGAAATTATTAGTCCATAAGGTGAATAGTGCTGTGCCTCAAATTGTTTCAGGTCTTTTATGAAATTAGGACGTAAAATAATGTGTTTAAAGCCGGGATGTTCGATGTCTGGAAATATTCCGCCTAAACCCTTGTAAAACCAAGCACCAATCTCACCGAACATCATGTGATTATCCGAAATATCGCGTTTAGCATCCAAATCCCAGTTTTCAAGTAATGTGGTTGCACCGTTTACAACCCACCAACCCCAGGAAGGGTAGGAATCTTGCACAGCTACCTTATAAGCGACTTCTGCATATCCGTTCTCACTTAAAGCATTTAGTAATGCTTTTGCACCCAATACACCTACGTCTAAATGAAATCCAGCTTCTATCACCTTTTTTGCTAAATTATCAGCTACTTTTTGAATCATATGTTCCGGTACGATTTTCCACATCAAAGGAACACTTAATTCAGTCTGACTTCCACTTGCGTAGATTCCGGTTTCGCTATTCAGAAACTTACTATTAACAGCTTCCTTTATATTTTCAGCCAACTCGTAATAATGTATATAGTCTTCTTGTTTGCCAAATAGTTTTGCAGCTTTTGCTAAAATCATAGCATCCACATAAAAATAAACCGAAGAGGTCAATTCTTTATTAGAGCGCGTCTGTACAGGAACCCAATCACCTCTTCCCCATGAAGTTAAATGATTTGGACTGATACGATCCACATAATTAACATATCGTTTTATACTTTCATAATTATCAGCAAGTGGTTTACTGTCACCATAAAACAGATATAAGTTCCATGGAATAATAGCTATGGTGCTTGTCCAATCCAAACCATTGTCAGTGCCATACCCCCAACCTCCTGTTGGAATTATATCAGGTAGAACACCATTGGGTTGTTGTTCATCTCTATGGTCTGCTAACCATTTTTCATACACCGTTATCCCATCAAAACTATATAATGCTGTTTCAATTGCAAAATGTCCGTCTCCTGTCCAACCATTTTTTTCGCGCTGTGGACAATCGGTTGGTAAGCCCATTAAATTAGATAAATATGCATTATTTGTGGCTTGACATAATTTATTGATTAATGCAGATGAGCTTTGTATTTTGCCTTTAGTCGGAACATCACTGTGCATGAAATAAGCAGTTACACTATTTATATCCAATTCTATAGGGTTACTACATATTACTTCTACATATCTAAATCCTTTATAATTGAATTTTGGCATAAATTCATCCGTCTTTTTACCGCTTAAGATGAGAATATCCGTTTGAAAAGGGTCTGTTTCTTTGTCACCTCTGTAATAAACATCAATATTCGACATGTCGAGATAACCATTGGAATGCAACCGCTCTCCATGTTTCAGTTTGATAATAGTACCTTCTTGTCCATTCACTTTTATTTTTGTTACACCTGCCATATTCTGCCCAAAATCAAATAGATAGGTCAAATCATCTAACTTTTTAACTGTTTTTGCAGGAATTTCAACCACATTCCGGATAGGGTGCAATTGTTGAGCAGCGACTATCTCAGAGGGGACAGATCTATATCGGACACCATGCCATTGTGAATCATCGAACAAGGCTGTACACCAATCTTCTTCTTCCAGACGAGCATCGTAATGTTCGCCGGTATAGATACTGTTGAATCTAACAGGTCCGGAAGAAGTTTTCCAATCTAATCCGGAGTAAATAGTTTCTATACTTCCGTCGGCATAGGTAATATGGAGATCAAAGCAGAATGTCGGACGATTACGCCACGGAGCTTTTTCAAAATCCCATACTGCTATAGATTGATGATTGTACCAACCATTACCTAACAACACACCAATAGCATTACTTCCATCTTGTACTTGAGAAGTAACATCATAAGTAACATATAGGTTTCTTCGATCAAAACGTGTATACATCGGATCAAGACGATGATTACCAATCTTTTCTCCGTTGATATATAGTTCGTATAAACCTGCTGTTGCAATATATGCTCGTGCTGATTTAATTGTTTTATTTATATTGAATTTTTTGCGGAAATAAGGAGCCGGTTTATATTCTTTATCATGATGATCCGAAATCCATGAACCTTTCCAGTTGGATATATCCATCATGCCTGTTTCAAATACTGATATTCCTGAAGATGATTGCACTTCATTCATATCCCATACATTAACTTTCCAGTAATAACGTGTAAAAGGCTTCAATCTTTGTCCGGAATAAGTAATTAGTATTTCGTCTGATTGTGTTTTCTTTGTGTCCCATATTTTTCCTTGTCCATTGATAACAGATAGTGAATCCGTATCCACAATAATCTGATAGGCAGTTTGTTTGGCTCCTTTACGAGTGTCGTTTAACATCCATGATAATCTGGGATGTGAATTATCAATACCTATTGGATTCACGAGGTGATCACAGTTTAGATTTCCGACTTCACACAAATTATCACCTTGAATCTGAACCAGATTTGCAAATAAAAAAATGAGAGAAATTAAAAGTTGTGTTTTCATACGTTTAATTTTATTTTCCAGAACAATCAATAATTATTTTGTCCTTATACGGGATTAAACTAAAAATATAATCATCAGTAGCATTTCCTCCTTCTACTGTTCCTTCAATACAGTTTATTTTGTAATTGAAGTTTTTGAATTTAGCTTTAATTGCCTTTTCTTCAAAAATAGTAAAGGGTAATAAGTTTGCTTTTTGCTTGGGAACCCTTAATCCAAGCGACCAATTTAAATCTTTTTCTTTAGGACTGCAAGATATATTTATTTTATTCTCATGAAATGATATCGTAAATTTATTGCCAATCTTGTCTGTAGATACCACTTTAAGTATACCTTTTCCAGATTCAGTAACAATTGGATTAGTTATAATAATTTCTTCTTTTTCACCATTTTTATTAGTTTTTATGATACGAAGTCCAACTCTGTCTTCGGAAGTACTCCAGAAAAAGCGATCAATAACAGGTAATGTGAAATAAAAGAATTGATTTCCTGTGCCGGGAGTTCTTAAATAATCTGATTCGAAATTTTCATTAAATAAATGAATGTCTCTAAAACAAAATCCATCATTCTCCCATAATAAATTTGCACGATAAAAGCGACTGTTATACCAGACAGTTTTGTTTCCTTGATTATGTATGTCTACTAACGTAGTAATTGCAGTAGCTGGTGTAACTTTAAATTGCTCTCTGAACCAATTACCTGAATGTTCTAAAGTTTCTATCCTTATTTTTCCAACTGTCATCAATGAATCCAGAATAGTGAACTGCATCTCTAAACCTTCTTGCATAGCACCCCACGTAAATGAGTTTTCCTGACCGGCTTGAGCATAATTAAATGCAAGAGATGGTTGGTTTACGATGGATTCCAAAAAATAATTCACCCAGTTTCTATTCTTCCCGGCATCATGATATACGGGTTCCAATGAGATTACTCCTTGCCCATTACCACCTATTCCGTTATCATATTGATAAATGGGATCACTTCCCAACATTCGAAAAATCGGTACGGGAATTTGCCCTTTAATTGTCTGTGCAGGCATATATGCGTTTTTACGACTCGGATAATATGCTTGATTCCAATATCCTCCCCATAATGTATAACCATCAGTTCCAACTTGATCTTTACAGTTACATGATGCAATAATCCCATATTTATCGTACATATACGCTAATGTATGTGAATCTATGTACCATGAGCCAACAGAACGTGGATATTTACCGTAAATATCTTTGAATTTAGCCATATAAACATCCACTAATCTTTCTCGTTCTTCGGGGGAGTATCCGGTCGTAAAAGCGATGTTGGCAGTTGACACCCAAGAGTGATTACCACGCCACTCTATTCCGGCAGCTTCTACATGAGGCTGTGTTATCTCCCACCAAGCTCCAATCTCACATTTGGAATTTAACCGAGTTTTCATTAATTTCTGATAAGCCGGATTGATAAGTGCATCGTATTGAAACAGAAAAGTTGCAGGAAAATCATACTTATTTACTAATTTTATCTGCTCCATAACAGTTTCAAATAGTTGTTCATCGGCATTTTCAAGACGATAGTCTGTTTGTCTGATAAAATTGATGATATTAATAATCCGAGGAGACTTTGTGTAAGTCTCCTTGTTATTTGTACAAAAGCTATTTGTAATTGATGTCAGTATAAATACTGTTATGCAAATAATTGATTTTAATCTCATAATTGTTAACCTGATTATTTCTTTATTATCTTCACTATTTCGTCATGTGTTTCCATGTCTACAAACAAATAATATATTCCATCAGGTAGGAAATTCATGGCAATAGCATTGACGTTGTCGGCTGAATATATCTTCATTCCATATATGTTATAAAGTTCTGTTCTTTCGATGTTTGTGTCAGAATATATATTCAATTTATCATGTACCGGGTTTGGATAAACATGTAAATTAGATTCCTTTTTTGTAGGACGTATTGAGGATTCATTTTTTCTTGCTACACTGAAAACATAAGATCCTGATTTTAGGTCTATTGTTACATTTGTGTCTTCCACTTTAAAAGAGACTACACCATCAGTTTCACTAAGCGGTTTATTACCTTCTAATACTGCACTGTTTTCTAAATTTAAAGGGAGTATTACAGTGGCAGTTGTATTTGCCGGTACAACAATAGAATACTTAACGCTTCCATCCGATTGTATTTGCCAAGCACTTTTTACTTTCCCATAGTATGAATCATAAGTGGCATCAACAGAAGTTATACGTTCTTGTTGAGCAGGAAACGAGGTTCTGAAATCAGGATTGGGAGTAAAATTAATATGTTTGAAACCTACATTATTTTCATCAGGATTAATGCCGGCCATATAGCGATACATCCATTCAGAGACTGCTCCATAAGCATAATGATTAAATGAATTCATACCTATACTAGGATTAAAGCCAGACTCTTTTTTGTATGAATCCCATCGTTCCCAAATAGTTGTAGCTCCTTGATCAACACTGTATAACCAGGATGGATTATTTCTCTGTAATAATAAATTGTATGCAAGATCGGTTAATCCGACTTCACTCAATGTTTGATTTATTATACCTGTTCCAATAAATCCAGTGTTTAGTCTATTTGCATTTGTCAAAATTAATGTTCTTAACGCACTGATTATTTTTGTCCTGCTATCTTGTGATGGGAGTAAATCAAGTTTTAATGCTAATAAATATGCAGTTTGTGTCTTTTCTTTTAGAGTACCGTTTGCGTAAACATATCGTTCTTGAAATTCGGTTTTAATTTTATCGTATAATAATCTATATGATTTTGCTTTTACAGCATAGCTGTCATTTGCTGTTTTACTCAATGCTTGTGATACTTTTTCCATCAGCAATGCAGTGTAAGCATAATAGCATACGCTCACATAGCGCCTGTCTGTTGAAACCGGTGCTACCCAATCTCCGTAATTAGTACCGGCTCCATTATATTGATAGCCATCACCGGCTTGTGCTTTCAGGAAGTTCATATAGTCTTCCATAGATTTATAATTTTCTTCCAGAATACCTATGTTGTCATACATCAGATACACGATCCATGGTATCACAATTCCGGCATCAGCCCAAGCAGCTTGTCCCCAACCAACCCAAGCATGAGGAGCTACATCGGGGTAAGCACCATCACTGCGTTGACTGTCACGCATATCTCCCATCCATTTATGGAAGAATGCAGATAAATCAGCATTGTATATTGCTGCGTGTCCAAAAATCTGTATATCTCCTGTCCAACCAAGCCGCTCGTCACGTTGCGGACAGTCAGTTGGAATACTC
>Ga0207420_1000312_pt1 | contig 60661 bp, 65 predicted proteins | sample ThiBio_inoc_biof_FD_183941 | JGI IMG/M metagenome (GOLD analysis project Ga0207420, IMG submission 183941) | Wastewater bioreactor microbial communities from Cape Town, South Africa - Thiocy_inoc_biof (SPAdes) | ecosystem: Engineered > Bioremediation > Thiocyanate > Unclassified | place: South...
ACAATACAAGAAGAATTCATAATCATTGTGAACTTATGTCGCCGATGGATTATGAGGGAAAATGTGCTGTTTAATCAAATGCTGAGCTTATTATATTTAAGCTCTCCGTTTTCTTGACAGAGGACCATGATTATATGATTAGTTGATTAATTACTTAATAATAATGATTATAATAAGTAATACCAATGAAATAGAGCAACTTCCGTTGTTTTAATTCATTGGTATTTTAATTTCATTATCTCATATTTTATTTTCAGCGCTGATGCTTTTAATTACTTATAAGTTAATACAAGCTTTTAAAGATACTTCAACTAATCCTCTCATAATATCTTCACGACTCACCCATCTTCTTGAATCCCATTCGACGCCACTTAGGTCATCTCCTCCGAATAGAATTTGTCCAAGAATGACATTTCTAAACTTGGCAACTGCATAAAATGCCGCTGCTTCCATTTCCACAGTAACACAACCTTCTGAAACGCGTAAGGCAACCTTATCCTCTGTTTCTCTATAAAACGCATCGGTCGTCCATGTCTTTGCTTTTATATATGGAATCTTTTCCTGATCTAACAGCTCTTCAATGGTTTTGAGCGCATGTGGGTTACATGCAATTTCTCTTGACGGTTCGACATAGTGATAAGAAAGCCCTTCATCTCTTACAGCAGATTCAGGTAAAACCAAATGACCGACTTGTATGCCCTTCTGTAAAACCCCAGCCCCACCACAAACGACAAACTTTTTAAAACCCTTGGCAATTAACTCCTCAAGTAAAGCACCTGATCCAGCTGCGCCTAAAAAACCTTGTACCAACCCAACTTTTTTGCCATTGTATTCGGTTTCATAAACTGGGAGATTGATAGAAGCTGAGTAAAATGTACTGATTTGCGTTAATCTTCCCGCTTCAAGCATCTCCTTTATAATTGGACCAAAAAAAGTAATCACACAATACTCTGGTACATCAATCTCTGATATTAAAGCGGCCGGATTGATTTTGGCATTTGGATTTGGATCAAACTCCAATATTGGATATTCTTTTTTTATATTCATGATTGCTACATTCCCTTTCTAGACATATGTATCATAAGGCCAAATGCCTATCCGTTTAAACTGGGAGGATTTAAAAGGATAGACATTTTCGTCCTTATACTCGTTTGGGTAACTTCTTCTTGTACTTTGACTTTTACTACAACTTTTTCTATCTATTCAATTGGTAAAATTAATGGGGAAATTAACTGTACCTGAATAACCTAATAAACTTGCTTGACGACGTATCCTATTTGATTTAATGCAGATACGATCTCTCTAATGTGTTCATGACCATTGGTCTCCACAGTAACCTGTAGCTGAACGTGGCTAAAGCGATCAAAATTCATAAACTGGTTATGATCCAGTTTAATAACGTTGGCTTTATAATCCGATAAGATTTGGGAGATGTTCAAAAGTTGACCTGGTGTATCCGGTAGATCCACCGAGAAACAGAAAATTCTACCCCGTCTCGTTAAACCTTTATTGATCATTGCAGCAACTGTAACCACGTCGATGTTACCACCAGATAACACACTGACGACGCGCTTGTGTTTTATTCCAAGCTTTCGAAGTGCTGCAAGCGTTAATGCGCCAGAGGTTTCAACCACCATTTTGTGCTTTTCGAACAAGGTTAAAAAGCCTTCCATGATATCGTAATCGCTCACGGTAATAATGTCATCCACATAATCTCTCGCCAAATTATAACAATTCTTACCCACCTTTTTTACCGCGACACCGTCCGCCACAGTTTGTACGATGTCCAGTCTTGCCTCGTCTCCTTTACACAGTGCAAGCTTCATAGAAGCTGCGCCTTCAGGTTCAACGCCGATGACTTTACAATTGGGTTTTCGATGCTTAATATAAGTTGCAATGCCACTAATTAAGCCGCCACCACCCACAGGAACCAATACGATATCTACATCAGGGAGCTCCTCTAAAATCTCCATGCCAATCGTTCCTTGTCCTGCGATCACATCTAAATCATCAAATGGATGAATAAAGCACTTTTTCGTTTGATCTGCAAGCTGCGTCGCATACTGGCTGCTCTCATCAAACACATCGCCATAAAGTACCACTTCAGCGCCATATGATTTTGTTGCATTAACTTTTATAAGAGGGGTTGCCACTGGCATGACCACCGTTGCTTTAATGCCCATTTCTTTCGCTGCAAGTGCTACGCCTTGAGCGTGATTACCTGCCGATGCAGTGATTACGCCCGCTTTTTTTTCAGCTTCAGAAAGCTGACTTAATTTATAAAAGGCGCCTCTTAATTTGAATGCGCCAGTCCTTTGAAAGTTCTCAGGCTTTAGCCAAACATCTAAATCGTGTTGTTCGCTTAAATGATTGCTATAGATCAGAGGCGTGTTGGCAATTACACCCTTCAACGTTTCTGCTGCAAGTGAAACTTTCTGACTCAAACTTTGTTCAGCACCTTTGAAAGTCGCTGCCGAAGGGTTAAAGTCACGTCCAAACACCTGCCAATTTGAGTGACTCAAATCATTATCTATTGTAGACATGGTGCCTCCTCTATCATATCTTGAACCCCTTTACCTGGTGGAATAATCGGATAAACGCCTTCATCGATGTTAAAGTCACATTCGATTAATACTGGTCCTTCAGTATCTTTTATGCCTTTTAGTATGATTTCAAGATCCTTTAAATGTTCTACTCTAAATCCAACAATCCCGTAAGCTTTAGCCAGTTTAACAAAGTCTACGATTTGTTCAGCATCGGTTTCGCTGTATCTACTATCGCAAAAGAGATGCTGCCACTGTCTCACCATGCCAAGTGCATGATTGTTCACGATAACGGTGGTTATCGGTAATTTGTATTTACTAACGGTTTCAAGCTCGTTTGAATTCATCTTAAAGCTACCATCACCAGCAATATGAAGCACGCGTTTTTTTAGTGCAATTGAAGCACCTATTGCTGCCCCTAAACCAAATCCCATCGTTCCAAGTCCACCTGATGTGATGAATTGTCTTGGCTGATCAAAGCCAAAGAACTGCGCCGTCCACATTTGATGCTGTCCTACTTCAGTAACGACGGTTATGTGCTTTGGACTTTCAGTATGAATCAACTTCAAGGCTTTTTCAGCAATGATTTGATCCTCTTGATCACTTTTTGCTTTCAGTTTTGATAGATGTGATTCATTAGAACTCTCGTTAGACGGTTTGTTTTGAAGCGCATTCTCTACTATAGAAGCTTGATTTTTCATTGATACTATTTCAAACAATTCAGGCGTCCTTTTAAATTCTTTTGAAGCTTCTATTAAAATGGATAAGGCCGTTTCTAGCTTTTCCTGCCATGGGAAAGTAACCTCTTTATTTTTTCCTAGTTCATTGGCATCCAAATCGATTTGAACAATGGTGGCATTTTGTAGGAAATGCTTCTCGGCACCAACGACGCGATCGCTAAAACGAACTCCTAGTGCGATTACCAGATCTGCTGATTGTAGCTTATGATTGGCATGTGCATGACCATGCATACCGATTAGGCCTAAAGAAAGTGGATGCGATTGCGGAAAAGCACCACTGCCCATCAATGTATTCGCAACAGGAAACTGCTTTTCAATTGCCCATTCGGTTAGTTTTTCACTGACGCCTGCATGGATAACGCCCCCCCCCACGAGTAAAACCGGGGATTTGGCTGTTCTAAAGTAGTCCTTTAGCTGATTCAAAATGGTTTCGTTTTCAGATCGGTTCGATTTTTCGTCATCAAACTCAGCGGTTAAAGCGTTGCTGTTTTCTTTGCTTGCCTTTAGATAATTTTCAAAATCCTCAAGTGGGATTTGTGCGGTCAATAAATCCTTTGGAATATCGATCAAAACAGGACCCGGTCTGCCTTCAAGCGCAATTTTGATGCCTCTTTCTATGGCAGCTGCTATCTCTTCTGTCTTTTTTACCATCTCACAATGCTTTGTGATGGTGATGGTCATCGCGGTAATGTCCACTTCTTGAAAAGAATCCCGTCCAATTAGGGCACTACTTACCTGACCAGATAGGATTAGGACAGGAGATGAATCCATAAATGCTGTCGCGATTCCCGTTATGGTATTGGTCGCTCCTGGCCCGGAAGTAACGATACAGACGCCAACCTTACCGGTTGCTCTCGCATAGCCGTCCGCGGCATGCACCGCTCCTTGTTCGTGACAGGTTCTATAATGCTTTACTTTATCTTTACGTTGATAGATCGCATCGTAAATTGGGATGACTGCGCCCCCCGGAAACCCGAATAAATCCTCAACACCATTCGCTATAAGCGTTTCCAAAACGATATCCGCTCCGGTTATACGCATCCCACTCACTTCCTTTAATTTGTGTATTTTTGTGTGTTTAATATTTTATTATTACTGTCTATTATTCAATAATGATTATTCTATAAATTTTATTAAATTCTACATTAATGGTTATTCTATAAATTTTATTAAATTCTACATTAATGGTTATTCTATATAATTTTATTAAATTCTACATTAATGGTTATTCTATATAATTTATTGAATTCATTAAAACCGATTGTTCATTAAAAATGATTATTCATTAAACTGATTGAATTCTTAATATAAAGTTTGTTTTTTTATTTTATAACCGCACCAGCAGATGCAGATGACACCTTGCTGAGGTATTTTTTTAGATAACCCTTCACAGGCTTCTCCACAAGCTGAAGTGTTTCTCTTCTCTTGGCTAAAGTGACGTCATCCAGTCTGTGATTTAAAAGACCCGCTTTTATATCGATATCAATCATATCACCCTCTAGTAAAAAGCCGATATCACCACCCTCTAACGCCTCTGGTGAAACATGACCAATCGCTGCCCCTCTGGTTGCACCTGAGAAACGACCATCTGTAATGAGTGCCACGCTTTCATCAAGTCCCATACCTGAAAGTGCTGAGGTAGGAGTTAGCATCTCTGGCATACCCGGTCCTCCTTTTGGACCTTCATACCTTATGACGACCACATCCCCTTGTACAATTTGACCGTTTAGGATTGCATGTACTGCCTCTGATTCGCTATCAAAGACTCTAGCAGGGCCACTGTGCTGCATCATTTTAGGACTGACCGCTGACTGCTTTACAACAGCGCCATCTTTTGCAAGATTACCTCTTAACACCTTGATGCCACCCTCTGAGGCATAAGCATTCTCAAGTGTTCTTAGAACGTTTTGATCACTTGACCAGCTATTGATCGCACATACAGCGTGTAGCTGCTCCTCTAAAGTTCTCCCCGATACGGTCAGTGCAGAGGTTTCTAGTAATTCGCCTGAGCTTAGCTCTTTAAGCAGTGCACTCATGCCACCCACGCGATCTAGGTCCTCGATGTGTGCAGTACCTGCAGGACTGAGGCGACATAGATTCGGCGTCTTGCGACTCACTGTATCTATGGTTTCTAAATTGAGTTCAACCCCAGCTTCATGTGCAATTGCCGTTAGGTGAAGTACGGTGTTCGTCGAGCAGCCAAGTGCCATATCGGCAGAAAGTGCATTGTGAAATGCCTGAGGTGTAAGTATATCTGACGGTTTGAGTCCTTCTCTAACCAGTTCGACCGCTCTATAGCCTGTCTCTTTAGCCAGACGCATTCTTTTCGAATACACAGCTGGTACTGTCCCGTTGCCCGGTAGCGCCATACCAAGCGCCTCTGTCATACAGTTCATGGAGTTTGCTGTGTACATCCCAGAGCAAGAGCCACAGGTTGGACATGCCTCTTCTTCGTACTGTTTGAGCTCAGCCTCTGAGAATTTACCTGCTTTGACACTGCCAACCGCTTCAAAGACGGCACTTAGGTCTACGACTTTGTCTCCAACGCGTCCAGCGAGCATTGGGCCACCACTGATGACTATGGCTGGTAAATCTAGGCGTGCGGCCGCCATTAGCATGGCGGGCACGATCTTATCGCAGTTGGGTACAAGCACCAACCCATCCAGTGCATGTGCCATGGCCATGGTCTCGATACTATCTGCGATCAGCTCGCGGCTGGCGAGGGAATAGCGCATCCCCTCGTGATTCATCGCAAGCCCATCACAGACGCCGATGACTGGGAACTCAAACGGAGTCCCGCCCGCCAGACGCACGCCAGATTTGACGGCATCGGCAACCTGCCTAAGATGCGCATGTCCAGGAACGAGCTCACTAAAAGCACTGACAACCCCGATAAAAGGCTGAGACATTTCTCTATCCGTAAGTCCTAACGCCTTTAAAAGCGAGCGATGCGGCGCTCTTTCCACACCTTCAGTTAATCTATGGCTTTTAAATTTAACATGGTTTTGGTTATTTTCGATTTGGTTATTTCCGTTTTTATTATTTTCATCATTTCTATTTTTATCATCACCTTCAGCATCACTTAGCTGCTTCTGTGACGGATCATTTACCTTACTCATCTAACCCACCTTGATTTGGCAACCAAGTCATCATTCCTCTAAGCTGTTTTCCCACATTTACCATTGGGTGTGCCATCTCCTGACGACGCTTTGCGTTAAAGCCCGGTCTACCTGCTTGATTTTCTAAGATCCAATTCTTTGCAAACTCACCACTTTGGATTTCGCTCAATACCTTTTTCATCTCAGCGCGTGTATTTTCATTAACAATTCGCTTGCCCACACTGTAATCCCCGTATTCAGCAGTATCACTTACCGAGTAGCGCATGCGTTCAAGACCACCCTCATATAGCAAATCCACGATGAGTTTAAGCTCATGTAAGCATTCAAAATACGCAATTTCTTCTTGATAGCCAGCGGCAACTAACGTATCAAAGCCCGCTTTAACCAGCTCAGTTGCACCCCCACAGAGTACAGCTTGTTCGCCGAAAAGATCGGTTTCTGTCTCTTCTTTAAAAGTGGTTTCTAGGATACCCGCTCTTGCAGCGCCTATGCCTTTGGCATAACCCATCGCAAACTCACGCGCTTTTCCAGTTGCATCTTGGTACACTGCGAATAATGCGGGTACACCACCACCTTCCGTATAGACACGTCTTACCAAATGGCCAGGGCCTTTCGGTGCAACCATAAAAACATCGACGTCCTTTGGCGGTACGATTTGACTGAAGTGGATGTTAAAGCCATGTGCAAAAGCTAGCGCTTGACCATCAACCAGATTAGGTGCAACGTCCTCTTTATAAACCTTTGCTTGCTTTTCATCGGGAAGTAACATCATCACAACGTCTGATTGTTTTACCGCTTCTGCGACAGTATAAACTTCCAAGCCTTTCGCTTCCGCTCTCTGCCAGCTTTTCGACCCCTCGTATAAACCGACACAGACTTTAACGCCACTTTCCTTTAAGTTGAGGGCATGTGCATGACCTTGACTACCAAAGCCTAACACTGCCACTTTTTTGCCTTCAAAAACCCCTAATTCGCATTCGTTTTCATAATACATCTTCGCCATATAAATACCTCTTCTCCTTTTAGTCTTTATATAATTTCCACATTGTGAACGCTGTAGATGCGCCCTAAAACATTGCGTGTGGTTTCAACACTATGTGCTTCTGACCAAAGCACCATCTCTAAGCTAGCAAACTCTTGACTTGAATCCGACTCCAGCAGAATTCGTCTCATTTGGTATCCTTTTCTTTTTAGTAACGCAGTTACGCGCATCATTGCCTCTGGATCAACATCAATTGTCGCCTTTACGATATGCTCCGCCATAGCACCCTCCTTTAATAATTTTTGAAAAAAGTCTTTTTACTAAATAAAAAACCCCTCGACAAAGTATATGCTTTGTCGAGGGGCGAATCATCTTTTCGCGGTACCACCCTGCGTTCAATAAACCTATAGAAGGTTCATTCTCATTAAGGTCTTACGTTTACACGTGCAACCCCGATCGTTTAACGAAGATCAACCCGGCTCAGTCTACTCGGTTCCTTTCGACTTCGCTGCTCTTGAGTGATTATTAAGTATTCGGCTCCTGTCACTTCCCACCATTCGTGACTCTCTTTGAAGAACTCTTGAATACGTTTCTCTCAGTCGGCGCATTTCAGTTATTAAAGATGATATTACACACCTTGAAAATAAAAGTCAACCTCTTTTTTGAATTTTCTGAAATATTTCTTGCTGTTGTAATATTTTTTTGAAATGTATCCTTCATTTTCAGGAATTTCTTCACGCACTTATAACACAGTCATTCCAATGCTTCCGCGCACCACAAATTCACGCAACAAACAAAATATAATGGATTCCAAAACAATCTGCTAATAAACTGTGAACAAATTGCCGCACTTATTGACGTTACTAGGTTAAAGTGCTAAAATATTTCTCGTTAATTGATAATTATTTTCATTTAGGAGGTGGTCATTTGGCAAGAATGAGAGAGCCAAGATTCAAAAAATGTAGAAGACTAAATTTAAACGTAACGGGTCATCCAAAAGCGATGAACCGACAAGGGAATGGACAAGCAAGAGATGCGAAGAAGCTATCTGCTTATGGTATACAGCTACTGGAAAAACAAAGACTTCGCGGCTATTATGAAGTGATGGAAAAACAGTTTAGAAGATATGTAAAGACCGCTAAAAAGAGCTCAGAACTCACAGGTGAAAAGCTCATAAAGGATCTTGAAACCCGTCTAGACAATCTCGTCTATCGCATGAATTTTGCAAGTTCCATCAGACAAGCCCGTCAAATGGTAGTTCACGGTCATATCCTCGTTAACGGCAAAAAAGTGGATATTCCCTCTTTCGCTGTTAAGGAAGGCGATCAAATTACCCTGAAAGAAAAATCAAGAGATGTCATTACTTTTAAAGAGAACTTGACAGAAAAAGTGGGTTATACTTTACCTTATATTACCTATGATCCTGAAGCGTTCTCTGCAACCTTATCACGATTACCACTTAGAGACGAGATTCCGATCCAAATCGATGACCATCTCGTCGTTGAGTTCTATGCTAAGATGCTATAAGGCTGTCTATGAGTATTCGACCTGACAGCTTCTGGGCTCAAAGAATTGAGCAATATGACATCGACGATTTACTTTTTGGGCGAATTACGGGCAAAGCAGTTACCGAACAGACGATGTTCCTTTATCTGGGTTACTTTGACCATGAAAAGGGATTCGCAAAGCTTGGCTGGAGCAGTCACGCATCTGTTCACGAATTAGCGGATTATTTGCGTTACGTTCTCGTCCCTACCCTTTATTACAACTGGATTGACGATTTAAGCGACGGTTTTTATATGCCAATGTCTTCCTATGAAGTTTTGAAATCTGAGGTTTATGCCTCTATGCGAACGCCATACAGAAAGACATTTGAGCTCCCTAAAGTAAGACGCATCAGTCCGATAGATCAGTCAGCCCATCGCTATCTCGACAACCTGATAGAAACGCTTTCAAATGCATCGTCGTTTAGCGAAAGTGACTTAAAAGCGAAGCTCGTCCTTCACCTACATGCACTTAATCGCTTTTTTGACGATGAACCTAGGAGAAAGCTAACATTACATCTGTTTGGTTCAGCTTCAGAGGTCTGCACCTTTTTATCTGAGGACTACGGTGAAAATGCAGTGGCGTTTTCAGACGACACTGGGCTAGATTACGCTGAATTTAAGCGCTTATGTCAGTCAGTAACCACATCAGAGATCGCTGGACACCAGTTTGTTGAGAGACTTAATTTTCATTTTCGATATTGTTTATAGAGTTTAGTTATTATTGCGTGCTATTTAGATTTATTATTGTGAAATGACTAAATTTGTTATAAATGAAAAGAGAGATCGCAAATATCAATTTGCAGTCTCTCTTATTTTTTATATATTCTCTCCCGATGGAGCTGGTACGGGTTTGTTGATTACGGTTGTTTTAGGAGTATTGTTCTCGATGTAAAGCGTACGTGATGGGAAGGCAAATGCAACGCCGAGCGCATCAAATTTTTCTCTAATATCGAAATTAATGGCTTGTTGGATGTCCATAAAAATATTATAATCACCCGTTAATACATAGTAAACCACTTCAAATCTTAAACTTGAATCCCCATATGACTGAAAATGTGCTCTGTCAAATCGCGTCTGTTCTCTCGCTTCTATGGTTGCCTTGATCACATCAGGTAGCTGTTTAAGCGTCTCAAGTGGCGTGTCATACGTAACCCCTAATGAAAAGACCACTCTTCTCTCCTGCATGGTTTTAAAGTTCTTTAGTCTCGCTGAGGTTAAGTCCTTGTTCGAAAAGACCAATTGCTCACCGCCAAGGCTTCTCAAACGCGTCGTTCTAATACCGATATGCTCAACGGTGCCTAAGAAATCACCAACTATGACGAAATCCCCAAGCTCATATGGTCGATCAAAGAAGATTGTAAAGTAGCTGAAGATGTCCTCAATAATTGCTTGCGAAGCAAATGCAATGGCGATACCACCAACACCAAGACCCGCGATAAGTGCACTTACATCTGGAACGATGTTACTGATCAGAAGAAGTAGTGCAATGGTCCACACGACGAACTTTGACATTTTGATGAGCCATACGATGGCCATGTTTTGGCTTGAATCCACCGTCTTTTTTTCTCTATAGCGATTAAATAGGTATTCAATAAAAGCACTGAGGAGCTTTGCAGAGTAATATACTGCAAACGCCAGTAGGAAGAGCCCTAGCACGTGATTGACCTTATCTGTGATGGTTAAGATGCGAGAGCTCACATAGAGTGCAGCGATATATAAAAACCTAGGTAGGTATTTTCTAACTGCAGGGATAAAAACGGTATCCTCTACAGTTGATCTCTTGAGCACCCAGCCAAAAATCCGCTTTAAAAGGACGGATTTTAAAAATAAGATGACGAGTGTAGCGAATACAAAGGTGCCGAGAAACCAAAGGTAGCTTTCTATCGTGTTGTTTAGTATTTTGTACGTTAATATTTCTTGGATAAGAATCCCTCCTCTGTTAATCCTTGATTCGTTCATAATATAAAGCTTCATAATCAATTATAGTATACCTTCTACACCTATTTTGAGTCAAATGCTTATAAAAAATCCCACAGTCTACAATGTGTAGATCTGTGGGATTTGCGTTAGTTTTGAGCCATCCATGCCAATTATTTCTCAGACATTGAAGCTACTTCTTTTTCCTTACGCTTCTTCTTCTTCGCCTTCTTCATCTTCTTCATCTTCTTCATCAAATAAAGAATTAAAAGCTTCAGATACGACTTCATATTCGTCGTCGCTTGTAATTTCAGTTAATTCGATAGAACCATCTTCATAATCTAAAAAGCCATAAAGTAAAGCAATTTCATCCTGTGGATGTAATAATGCAATGTACTCTTTGCCATCTACTTCAAAGATTTCAAGAATAGGGCAAACTAATTCTTCGCCGTTTTCAAGTTCTAAAGTTACTGTATGCACATGATTATGCTCGTGATCGTGATCATGGTCGTGGTCATGACCGCAGCCACATGCTTGATCATCGTGATCGTGTTTTAATTCAGACATTTTGTCACCTCACTGGATTTTATATCTGATTATACAATGGATTCGTTGAAAAGTCGATATCCCAGCGGTTTTGAAATGATAAATTTCTGTTAATTTTTATCAATCAATTTAACCGTCATTATATAAGTCAATTCAATTAAAAATATTGCTAAGATTTCTACTGTTAAAATGTTTGACCTTCAGGTAAGATAAAAGAGTAAAAACAAACTAGATCCCTTGGTCAAACTAAGGTTCATTATACAAGGAGCAAATATGCAAACAAATGTCTATTTAAATGCGGTATCAGATGGTCAAACCTATGAGATTAACGATCAAGTGAAAGCGGATACACAAGGCTGTGAGGGCTGTAGCGCCTGTTGCCAAGGTGTTGGCGACTACATCACCTTGACGCCATTTGATGTATTTGAAATTAAGCGTGCAACCGCCCTTTCATGGGAAGCGTTATTGGAAAAGCATCTAACATTAAAACTTTCTGATGGTATGGTACAGCCTTTTCTATCCATGGAAGGTGTTGCCGAAAGGTGTGCATTTCTAAACGAAAATCAGCGCTGCTCGATCCATGCCTACCGTCCAAACATCTGTCGATTATTCCCACTTGGACGGGTTTATGAAGACGATGATTTTAAATATTTCTTACTTCAAGACGCTTGTGTCAAACCAAAGCTTGAAAAAATTAAAGTAAAGAAGTGGATCGGTATCGAAAACTACGCTGAAAATAAAAGGTTTCTTTTGGACTGGTATAAGGTAATAAAAGCACTTGCATTTCGTATGAAATTCGTTCGTGATTCTGAGGATCAAAGGGCAATGTACGACCTTTTTTTAGAAGGCTTCTATGCCTTTGATACTGAGGATTTTTATGCTGAATTTTATAGTCGTCTTCCTAAAGTTAAAAGTGATCTGGGAATCCTCTAGTACTTTGAACATAATTCGTAAGGAAATTTGAGGCTTTTACCCTTCGTCTGAACTTACTAAGTATAAACTTAAGTGCCACAGCAACTCGTTATAGCATTAAACGAATTACTGTGGCACTTTTTTATTCATGAATAATGACATCCTGTTTTAAAGCTCGAAGTCTTCTTCTAATCGGTACACCTAGCTTATAGTAAATGATTACAATAGGAGTCAATATGAACGCGCAGATGGTATTGACGTTAATTAGTGAATGATTGCCTTCAGCTAAACGCCATATGAGAAGTCCTGCAACAAGATTGAACAGCATCACAATAACCTCCATCGTAAATAGGGTTTTCCAAAACTTAAACACCTTAGTGTAGTGTTTTAGCTGTGACGCTTTATCTGTATAAAGCTCGAATCCACCTGATGTTTTTTCCATTCGCAGATAGGCCCAACGCATATATGTGGCAACACATTCCACACCGTTATCTTCTAAAAATCGAATGTAGGATTGACTTTCAGGGTGCTTAGGCAATTCTCCCAAAAGTTCAATTCTGTATTCATATTTCCCAGGATCAGTCTCCTCAAATGCATATCTACACCATGAGTAATCTGACAACGCTAACCCTTTTGAAGCAAGCTCGTTTAACCACTTCTCCTCTTTTTCAAAATCCCAGTAGCCCTTCCATATAATTTGCTTCATCCTACATCACCCCCAGCTTCTGTTTGCCATTTAAAATCAATTCTTCAAGTCGCAAGATTTCTTCTTCAACGACGTTCATCCCTTTAGCAGTAATTCGGTACTCCTTTTTGCGTGCGTTCTTCTCACCCTCTAGTGCTTCGATCCATCCTTTTTCTAGTAAGGTGTTAATCGCGCCATATAAGGTTCCCGGACCAAGTGCGACGCGGTCGTGGCTTAACTCTTTAACGTGTTGCATGATGCCGTAGCCATGCAGTGGTTGAAACAATGAAAGCAGTATGTAGTAAACGGCTTCGGTTAATGCATTTCTCTCTGAACTTTCAGGCATTTGTGTTCCCTCCTCATTCTTAAATGATTTATGTTTATTGTTCTTCTTATCAGGTCTGACCATAATACGGATACCGATATTACGCTTGTCGATATTACGTCAAACGTTATATCGGCTTCCGTAATATAACTATATCGCTTGCCGATATAAATGTCAACAAAAAACTAAAAAAAAAGCGTTTGATAAATTTTCTTTATCATAACGCTTTGTAATCCGCCCACTATTTGACCGGCTTTATTGGCATAAGCTCCATATAACCACGCTCACCCAAAGGCTCGAGTTGAATCCGTGGATTGGATTCGTCCCATTCATAACCTATGTTTTTAGGATTGTATTTTTGGATGGCTTTCCAGACCGATTCTATTGCTTTGCCATAATCCTCTTCCTCAAATGGTTCGCCTTGAAATAAGAGGTATTCTGCCTCAGGCAATTCAATTTCATCTAGATCACTTGGCATAATTCCAGTGTGATCTATTGGAACCTCAACCCCTTGCACGTACTTCGAAGTGTTAGACTTAATATATGCCTCAGGCAGCCAAAGGCAAACTGGCTCCTCAAAAGGTGTTTTTATACTTGTCAAAAGTCCCCATATGTCACATCCTACCTCTTCACAGTAGCCAAAATACTCAGTCGCCTTAACACCTCTCTTGATCCAAGCTTTACGTCTAGGCTTTTTAATTACTTTAACAAAAATAGTTTCTGTTTCTTTCATGTTAAACTCCTCTTCTTCTCGATCGTTTTCCACACGGTAAGGAATAAACAGATAAAGGGGCACGGGATGATCCACATAATCGCTTGGGTTTAAACCAAACTCTTTGAAAAAAGCCCTTTGATAACCATCCACACTACCAAATCCCATCTCAAAAGCCACCTCGGTGATTTTCTTTTCAGAATCTCGTAAAAGTAGTGCTGATCTTGATAATCGCAGTCTCCGGACATACTCTGCAGGTGTAAATCCAGTAAACTTTTTAAACAAACGATTGGCATGCCAAGGTGAAAAGTAAGATGCCCTTGCCAGCTCCTCAGGACCGATCTCTTCATCATGATGCTTTAGGATGAAATCTTGCATTCGCTGTACAGCTTCTCTCTGTGCGCCGATAGCTCTCACTCCTTTCACTAACAGTGTAACAAAACGACCGTTTCAAAGACTCGACTATTTTTGCTCTGTTTGATACTTAATAATGAACTTCGTTATCTTAATCTTAAATATAATGAGAACACTGTCAAGACTTTTGAATCAAATCCCAAAACAGCTGTTCCTCAGCAGACGCATTTGTTTCTAAAATTGATTTCGATTCAATAGACACTTTCGATTCAATTGGCACTTTTGATTCATTCGGCACTTTTGGTTCAAACATTCTCTCTAGTATCTGATTGATAGCCACTTGATCGGTTGACCTATAAAATCCAATCGCACAGTCGCCACCGCCAGCACCAGAAAACTTGGCTGCTCCTATTTGAGCTAAAGCTTCTGAGAAAACTGTGTGTTTCTCTGATTCTAACTTTAACCCAAGTTGATGCTCTAAATCTAATAAGGTCTGTCGTTGATTTTTGATGGCTTCAAAAAAAGCTGACGCATCGTTGTTATAGCACGCCATTTCTAAGGCTTTTACATTTTCATGTGTCCTCATTAAGAAGGTGTTTATTACCTTTTTATCCTTTTCTGCCACCTGATAAAAGCGCTTGATATAATCTTTTGTAGACGCTTTTTCACCGGTCCAAAAAACCACGCAATTGATGACATCTGGAAGCTTAAGCGGTGTCACGTCCCCTCCTGACCACTTTGAACTGACAATCCTATAAATTTTTTCATCGTAAAGATATTCATGGTTTGCCTCTTGCAGCATACACTTAATATCCATACTTTTATATAGGATCAAACCACCATATACTGCTGCGGCAATATCAACACCTGAACCACTTCCTTGAACACGATAATGCGCAAGATACGCTAATTTAAAAAGAAGCGCTTTATTATATCGAAAGCCATGCCATTCGAGCAGTGCTTTAATTACGCCGACAATCACTGCCGCACTAGAGCCTAAACCTAAAGAGACTTTCTCAGAGTTAGACAGCTCACTTGCAAGTATGATTTTTAAAGGAACTGTGCGCTCTTTCAAGTCAGTAGAATGATATTTCATTTTTATAAATTGTCTAATATAAGCCATTGCAGTTCTAATGGCTTCATCGATAAAGCCATCACCTAAGGCATCAAAGTAAAGCCTGACATCCGTATCTTTTGAGTAGACATAGCTTTTCTCTTCATCTGAATGTGAAATCGCCACCGTCAGCGTCCGGTTAGTGGCTGCAACGATGGCGATTTGATTGGGATAGAGAATCGCATATTCGCCTGAAAGTATTAGTTTTCCGGGTACTTTAAACTGCATTCATCCTCCAAATTTTAAAATAGTTTTGTTAGTATCCAAGGTGCTGCATATAGCGTCATAAACATTACGCCATAGCTTACACCAGCTCGGTGTAATGCACCTGAGAACAAGCCGATGACCAAAACACCGATGATATTGGTCATGCCACCGTCCATATAGGCGAGCAACAACACCAAAGCCATAAACAAAGCAATTAGTGATTCATGTGGGATATATTTAAATACGATGATACTGATCTGTCTTGAAAATCTAACTGCGATGTAGAACGTGACAATTGTAGCAATAATTGCACCGATCAGCGTAGCTGTTACAAATTCTGGATAGCTGAGTAAGTGATGCAAGTTGTTCTCTAAGGTTAATACGGGTGGCGCATTGAACAGCGGGTTAGCAGGACCAATTGCCATTGGAGAAAGCGGTAAACCGATGGCCAATAGTGGAATTAATGTACCTGAAATATAAGTTCCCTGTGCCAATGCCTCCATTGCACTTAGTGCCACACCAGCTTTTTTAATGGGATTCTTTTCTTTTGAAGCAACCAGCTCACCTAAAAATACGGTTAATCCAACTGGGCTCAATATAAAAAAGAACGATCCTATCGCTGAAGCCAGCGCACTTAAACCCATTTCTTTTTTTGATAAGATCTTAAATGGATTAGGATAGCCTTTCATTTTTTGATTTGCCGATAGCGTTATGACTTGCTTTTCGTTAACCTGTTTGCTTTTTCTTAAATTCGGGTTTAAAAGCTCTAATAATGACAGCATCGCAGGACCAATAGTAATCGCTAAAAAAATGGATATAAATACTGTTTTCCCCTCTGGGACTGCACCTGTTGCAGTATACAGCGTTCGCATACCTTGAATGAGCAATGCCATTGGAAAAATACTGATTAAGGATACAATCTTATTTTGACTGAGTAAAGCCAAGAACAAGCTTCCCACAAAAAAGATCAAACCACTGCTGTTTTTAATCACATCTGCAAAAGGAACGATTGCGCTTGCAAGGATTAAACTAATCGGAATAGATACTATGGTTCCCACGACGGCACCTGCTGCAATCTTTTGGATGCTGATGTCCGTCTTGCCTTCCGCCTTTAACACGAGCGCATGTGGTACAAGTGGTGTCGACATGACACCTGCTGGGATGCCTGCAACAGATACTGGAACTGCATCGATCAGTTTACATGCAATAATCGCTGCTATAAAGAAAGCGAGAACGACAGCAGGATGAATCCCTGCTAAAATCAGTACAAGAGTTACAGGTGCTAAGGTCGCTGTTTCATCTGCGCCAGGAATTGCACCCACTATAGTATAGATTGCGGTTGCTGCAAGTGCGGCGATACACATTTGTATAATTAAAATTAATGACATTTCATTATTCCTCTTTGTTTTCTTGAGATTCAAATACAAGCTGTCGTTTTGGCTTAATAACCAAGCTAGAAACGACAAAACCAACGAGTGCCCCAGCTAATGATATGAATAGTGGCAAGGGTCCAGTCTTTGGCGCAAAATGATAGCCAATTGCAGTAAAACTAATGGTTATAAATAATGCAATTAAGAGATCTGAAAATTGAACCAAATCATCCCAAATTTCATTATAAGCTTTTATATTCTCATTAGTGCCTTGAGTTTCTAATTTAGGGTAGTTGTTGTTACTATTGTTGTTACTATTGCTGTTACTATTGCTGTTACTATTGCTGTTACTATTGCTGTTACTATTGCTGTTAATTTTACTATTAATGTTAATATTATCAATGCCGTTATTATTATTTTTGATGTTTATCATCTTTGTTTTCCTTTCACTCTATCAAGGATGCACCTTTTCCTAAGCTACAAATTTCTACTGATTGAACAGCAGAGAGCTGGATTAGCGCATTTTTAACTTTTCCTGTATCTGATTTTTGACATAGGATTTTAACATTCGGACCTGCATCTATTGTAAAATAGGCTTCAATCCCTTCCTGTCTCATCCTTTGAACTAAGTTGATGATTTCTAACGTACCGCTAGTAAAATAAATGACGCTTGGCCACGCACTCATCATTGTCGCATGCATTTTAAGTGCATTGTGTTCAACCACTTCACCTAAGCTGGTAAAATCCTTCGCTTTAATCGCATGAATCGCACGCATAATATCACTATCTACAGACTCGAGCCACCCCTTATAAAGAGGTGAGGTTTCAACCGTTTGCTTCATGCCCATTCGACTTGATATGGACTTTTTATCCGTTGAAACCACAGCTGATATAACCTCAATAGGCCACTCATATACCTCATCAATAAGAGATTCGCTATAGCTATCCTCACCATTTATAAGCTGCCCTCGATGCCATAGCACAAAGCCACCAAATATGGAACGTGAAGCAGAACCCGATCCTCTTCTTGCAAGTATTGAAAGCTCTTTTGGCGTCAGCTTCAGACCATACGCAGATGATGCCGCAAGCGCTAGCGCTGCATACCCTGATGCTGATGAAGCAAAGCCTGCTGCAGTTGGCACGCGATTGATCGACTCTACCTTAGCAAAGTATGGATTACCACTCATCTCTCTAATTAGATTTAGAAATCTGACTAAATTATGATGCGAAATAACGTCAATTGTATTTTGATCGATTAATATCTGATCGTTACTAAGTATAGGATCCACCGAGACTTCCGTTTCAGTAAAATAACGATCTAAAGTCATAGATAGACTGCTGTTCATGGGCAGTATAAGCGATTCATCTCTTTTGCCCCAATATTTTATGAGAGCTATATTCGTGTATGCTCTCGCTTTTGAATGATTTATCATCTTTAGTTCTTCCTCATATAGCTCTAAAATTCAGTAATTCCAGATTTGGAAATACAAAAGCCATAGCTCTTTTTTGCACCTTGATTGAGTAATGACTCTTTCACGGTATTAGCTATTTCTAAAGTGTCACATAGCGCAATCATTGCACCGCCAACTCCTTTTCCCGTCAGCTTTGCACCAAGCGCACCAGAAATTTTTGCAGTCGAGACTAGGTGATCAAGTGCAGGAGAGCTTACGCCATATTTCATAAGCAACTGGTGATTGTCATTCATAGCTTCACCCAATGCTTTTAGATTACCAAATTTTAATGCAGCAAGCATCTTCCTGACCACAGCATCAAAGTCATTTAGTCCAAACAAATAATCGTCCTCGCTATTCTGATTAAGCGTCTGTGCAAATTTTTCTACCACCGTTTTGGTCATTACTTCTATTCCAGTTAGCCCGGTAACAAAATAATAAGTACCCACAATAGGTACCTTTTTGAATTGAAACGGTTTATTGGGGTTTTTTATATTTTTCTTAAATAAAATGGGTGCATTTTCTGAAGTCGCTATCATATCCATCCCACTTGGATTTCCATGTGCATGACACTCAGCGAGATGTACTGCTTGCAATAGTAAGTCATTTGGGACATCGCCTCTATAAAATTTAATCACAGCGTTTGCGATAGCATTTGCAACTGCCGCACTCGAACCGAGTCCAGAACGAATAGGAATATCAGACAGTATCTCAATGTTTAAAGCCCTGTCAGATTGCGGTATATGAATCCTCTCTTGAATCAGATGAATCATTTTAAAGAATCCTTCTAATAAAACTGGTGGTTTATGATTATGCCCAGATATCAGTTTAGAATGAATCCACGTATATTGACTTTTCTCATTTTTAGAGACTCTTGCCATGACGATTAACGGTACAGGTAGAACAACTGCTGGTATTCCATATACCACACTGTGTTCACCACCCAAGATTAATTTTGCATGCGCCTTACCTTCTGAATGGTTTGTATAAGCTCGTTTAATCGGTTCCACAAGCCACCTCTTTTTTTGTACTTTATGTTATACATCATAACAAAAGCCACCCTAATTGTAAATGATATTAATAATCATTTACAATTAGGGTGGCTTTATCTGTTTTTTAATTCAGCTCTAATGTATCGCTTATCAACGCGTCAAAAATGGTGCCCATTTTTCAGAACCTGATATTATAGTACCGTTCTCACACCAATAAGACATACGTCGCTTGTAGGCGTCTATTTGATTTAAAACAGCAGATGAATACGAATCGTATTGCTTCTCTATGACGATTGCAGTTAAAGTGTAAAACACGATGCCCATCGCATGATCTTTAACATGAACGGTAGAGCAGCCTTGACCGATGGCATGCACGAGTGCAATATCTATTTTATCATTCATTTTTTTAGCAAGCGCATGGCAGGACAATATCCCCCTTTTCGCTTCAGGCATCTTAATTTCACCATGTGCCCATAACCGTGCCAATTTAAGCACTTCTGTTATTTCATTATAGTCTGGATACTTTTTCTGCAATCGTTCCACAAGAAGTTCAACCTCATCAAACGCCCATAGAATAGCCTCAATTCTATTTAATGCTTGAAAGTCATGAATGAGTTCTTGCAGGCTTTCGCTATCAAAATTAAACAAAATTTGATTTTTTTTTTTTATTTTGATTGCAACATCGTCAAACATAAATCGCTCCTTAATTTTCACAATTAAATCTATGTACATCTGTATCAATTAATTGCGTTTTTTTGGGGTATATAAATTATATCACATCATCAAAAGGAGAAACTATGACAAACATAAAATTTGAAGGTATCCTATATGAAATAAATAGATGGTTAATTTTAAAGCTCCCAAGGAACATTAGCGAACAGCTTCCTACTAGAGGCTTGGTTCTCGCCACTGGTACGCTTAATCAAGCGTCTATCAATTTTCCCTTTGAACCAGATGGCAATGGTGGCCATTTCTATAAACTAGATGATACAAATCTTGACATGAAGACTTTAAAAGCAGGAGATCATGTTACTGTCGTATTTTCACTCTCTAAAGATGGGTTTGAGCCACCTCTACCTAAAGATGTCGAAACCATGCTACTCAATGAGGGCTTAATGGCATTTTGGGAAACATTAACCGTTAAAGCAAGATGGGAATGGATCAGATGGATTCGAAGCACAAATAATCCCGAAACAAGAAAAAAAAGAATTGGCGTCGCCTACTCAAAAATGAATCACGGCTCTAGACGCCCCTGCTGCTTTAACACCAACCAATGCACGGACACATCTGTTGCGAAAACCGGTGTGCTCGATCTCCCCAAAATAGAAATATCATCCGTACTTTAAAGTAATTACGGATCGGAACTACTAGCTGAGATTATTAAATCTATAAGTAATTCACATATCATACCGTCATAACTAAAGCTTAAAAAAATGCACTAAATCAACTGTGACTTTAATCGATATAAGGATTGCAATAATTAATAACAATGTATTATATATAAAAAGCGTATAAAATTAACTATGGAAGTTCCTTCAGTTTACTGACCGGAACTGGAGTAGTTAATTTTATACGCTTTGTTTTTTTATGCTGCTATTATTATGAACTATTTATATTGATTAATAATCTCCATCACGATTTTCGCCGCATTCACTAAGTCCACGATATGAAGATGCTCTTCTAAAGTATGTGGCTTTCTCTCACCGATGCCAAGGTTAACTGCTGTAATGCCATTTGCATTTAAAATATTGGTATCACTACCTCCGCCAGATGAAGCTGTAAATGGTCTTACACCCACGATTTCACATGCTTTTTCAACGTTTTTTACGATATCATGGTCTTCAGCAACATTAAAAGCAGAATACATTCTAACCACATTGCTCTCAACTTTTGCACCAAATTTCTCAGCAGCTTTGTTAAAGCAGTCTACCATGTGTTCAGATTGTGCCTTTAATTTATCATTGTTAAGACTTCTCGCCTCCGCTTTTACGATCGCCTCAGGTGCGACGATATTGGTTACTGTACCACCTTCAACTCTACCGATATTAGCAGTCGTTTCAAAGTCAATTCTTAAAAGTGTCATATTGCTGATCGCTTCCGCTGCAACCATAATGGCACTAATGCCTTCTTCAGGTGCAACACCTGCATGTGCAGGACGGCCAATCACTTTAAAATCCAGTTTATCCTGTGCAGGACCTTGAATGATAATTTGACCTGGATCGCCACCACTATCTAAAACAAATGCATGCTTAGATTTTAGCGAGCTAAAATCAAGATTCTTCGCGCCATGTAGGCCACCCTCTTCAAAAACAGTAAATGTAATTTCTATATCACCATGTGGTAGATCGTTTTCTTTTATAACCGTCAATGCTTCGATAACTGCTGCGATACCCGCTTTATCATCGCCACCTAATATCGTCGTTCCATCGCTGTAGATAACGCCATCCTTAATGATTGGCTTGATGTTCTCTCCAGGTGATACCGTATCCATATGACAGCTAAATAAGATCGGTTCACCCGCCGTATTCCCTTTCAAACGTGCAATGACATTTCCCGTGTCACAGCCAAGTTTTTCGCCTGCTTGATCGACCGATACATCACACCCAAATTTTTCTAGTTCAGCTTTAATAAAACGTGCAAAAGCCCCCTCTTTAGTCGTTGGACTAGAAATTTGCACGTACTGTAGAAAAGCATTCACGATTCTTTCTTGCTTAATCATATAACCTCCTATGTGATTTTATAATTATGTCTGCCTTAAATTATACCATAAAATAACATAAGAATTTTTTATTGATTTATACTGGTTTCTACTGTATTGCCGCTTTTTTAATTTTTACTAATATGAGTATAAGACCGACAGCCAGCACGATATGCCCAATCCCAGAAATCCCAGATATAGAGGCATCAAGTCCACGACTAGGCGCATCTATTAACACCTGCTGTACCCCTCTAACGAGCAGCATAAGGGTTGAAAGATTGAGTCCAATATGATAGACGACTACAGCACTTGCTATCTTTGGTTGATTTGATAGATGAAATGCATTTTCCATCAATAATAGAATTAAAAAGAAGAACATTCCGAGTACAAAGTAGTGCGTATGAAGTGCTGAGAGAGTCGTTTTTCCTGTGAAATCATTCATCTTAGTAAATTCTCGATAAAAGACCCCTGAAACAAGTGCAATCACTGCGTAAATGAGTGCAGAATTTATAAATTTTCTTTTCATATAATGTCCTTTCTATCCTGAATCTATTTGCATTTTCACTGACTTAAAAATCAAATGCTGTAGATTTTATACCACTTTCACAAATGATTCACACATATAACGCACTCTGTTTTTGATTTTTTTATTCTTTTATAAATATGTTTGATTTGAAAATTTTTATGTATAAACTAAATATAGTCATACACAAAAGATTAAGGAGCGCGATATGTCAAAGATCATTGATTTTAAAACCGTATCCACTGATGGCTTAACATCGTCACCCTATATGGATGCACTGGCAGGGCTACGTGCGAATGAAGCGCGATATTTCATGACCAAATACAAACATGCTTTTGAAGTTTCACCTACATCCGAAAATAAAGAAGCCTTATCTTATGCTGAAAACATCCTAAAATCAGAGCGCAATATCGTCTTTGGCGCTACACCACTTGAAGTATCACAATTTCAAGTAGAGAACATTCAATTCACTTACGTTTTTTATGAAAGCGGTTTGGCCATCAACGTGATGTATACCGTTGATAATCCTAAGAAAAGAGCGGTTGGATTTAAATTATGTGAAGGTATGCCAGTACCTCCAGAGTTAGAAGGCAAATTTAAGTTTGCAACTCAAAAGTCTAAGCTTGCCGGTTCAATTCGCGGTTCATTTTTCGTCATTAAAGGTGAATATCCAAGATAAGTCCTCTCTGTCTGGAAGTCGGTCACACTGCATTTTCATTAAGAAAACCCTGAAAACGAGTTTCTCATAGCTTGAGGGACTCATGTTCAGGGTTTTAACATTTCCAAAGCGTACTTTAAGGCGATAATATTTCTTTCGGTCAACCTATATTGCCAAGAATCGGGTTTTACCTTTAATAATACCTTTTCCGACTTACTGATTAAGGATTGAATGGGTGCTATAGCATTCTCAATCTCCTGAATACTGTAGCCGTCACTGAATTGATTCATACTCATCCCATCATCACAATTATCTTCAAGTGTATTTTTAAGTGTGGCTTTAACTTTATCTCTCGTATGCGCCTTGCAAACCATTTTAGCAATTTTAAGTGCTTTTATACGATTCTTCACCAAACTCTGTTGGGATGAACCCTCTTTGAGCTTAGGCAACACCCTTTCGCTTCTTTGTATCATATCATCAAACGCGACGAGGTTATCTAGGGGATACTTTCCATCCATTACTCTACCTCTTTCATCAACTGAATTTGATACAGCCGTTCATTTTCAACGGCTTTCATATCCTTAGGATACATCAGATTAATTAGTGTTATCCCATAGTCTGAGGCAATTAGTGAGTGTCTTCTCACATGCGGTGTGGCTGCCACTTGTCCTAAAACCCTTAAAAGTTTAACTTTTAAAGGATTCTTCTCTTCCTTAGCTGCACGATTCGCCTTAAAAGCCACCTGTCTCGCTGCTTGAAAATTGACTTTTTTTTGTTGCCAAAGCCGATTGATTTCGATGCATTCTTCAAACAAATCAAATTCCTCTAATCCTGTAATCTCAAGAATATGATAGGCGTATTTTATACTGTAATTAGAGATCGCCACATGGGTTTTGGTCTCAAAAATTTCGATCAAGATTTCCTTTAGCTCTGGTAGATCATCTATCTTTTTTATTATTCCAACAGAGCTCATTACATTTGTTTTTGGCTTATTCTCTTCACTCTTATTCTCTTCTTCTTTTTTATGCATATTCATATCCGCCTTTGTTTACTTTAGGCAATTATAGCATAGTCACTATACCTTGGTACGACAGTGGAGGGTTTGGTTTTTTTCTATGGTTTTGATGATTGCTTCTATTGCGCTTAAATTGTCTTTAAAGCTTGAAATAGGATGATCATTTATATCTTTTTGGACGATGTCTCTAATGGTTGATGTGCTGTAGTGGTATTGCCTTAGTTCCTTAATGATGTTTAGCTTACGTATCTCATCTGTACCGTAATAGCGATAGCCGTTTTTCCCCTTTGGCGCTTCTAAAAGGCCATTTCTCTCCCAATACAAAATCACGTGTCTTGAGACATTTAAAAACTTGTCAACTTCACATCGTGTCAAATACCTCGATATATCGTCTTCTTTAACCTCATTTATCTGATTCAATTGCGTATATATCTGATCTTCAAGCGCTTGATCATTCTTCAAGCTCAGCTTATAGTTTTTAGCCGAAACAAGTGCTTCATCGTAATCAAACGCAGCACATTGCCTAATAATCGATTGATGCACAAACTTCATATAGGGCTTTACGCGATCTAATTTTTGAATCTGCTGAATGAGTTCAATCTGATTGACATGATCCTCTGTAAATTGTCGATAACCATTTTGCGATCTTTCAACTTTAGAAAGATAACCCCAAGCTTCATAATGCAATATCGTATTGTTATGGACGCCAAATCTCTTCGCTATCTGCGACGTCGAATAGATCATCTATTCTGCTCCCCCCATTCACACATTTGATCCATTATTGGGATTAAGGACGCACCTTTTTCAGTTAAACGGTATTCGACCTTCGGTGGAATTTGTGGAAATTCTTTTCTATGAATCAAGCCATCTGCCTCAAGTTCTTTTAAGTGCAGGCTTAAGGTTTTATGTGAGATGCTGCCTACAATTCTTTTTAGCTCATTGTATCGAATCACTTGATACTCTGATAGCCAGTATAGGATTACCATTTTATATTTACCTTGGATCAGAGATAAAGTATAGCCCAATCCAGTGTCTTCTATTTTCGTACCCGTCTCACGACAATTTTCCATTATACTCTCCTTTAGGTTAGTATATAACTCAAATGTGCATACTTCACATGACTATTATATCTTTATATACTAATCCTTGTAAACCTACTAAATAACGATAAGGAGTTCAAAATGAAAAAAAAATTATAATCTTAAATGGCAGCCCACGAGCTAAAGGCAACACTTCTTCTTTAGTTGAAGCGTTTTCAAAAGGTGCAACTGAAGCTGGACATGAGGTCACGACTTTTTTTTTAGACCAAATGTCGATCAAGGGCTGTAAAGGCTGTTTTGGTGGCGGGAAAGACGTGCATAGCCCCTGTGTTATCAAGGACGATATGGACTTAATCTATCCTGTGTTTCAAGCTGTTGACATCATCGTTATGGCATCACCAATGTACTACTGGAACTTCAGTGGACAGCTGAGAACGACTTTTGACCGTCTGTTTGCAGTTGCTGAGGCAGGTGGTGACCTTTTGGGAGCTACAAAAGAAAGCATCTTAATTATGGCTGCGGCCGGAGAAGATTTCACAGAAATTGATTTTTATTATAATCGTCTGATGCAACAGCTTGGTTGGATGGATCTAGGTAAGATACTCGCTGGTGGTGTTAACAATCTTGGTGATATCAAAGGCAGAATTGAATTGGAAAAGGCTTATCTCTTAGGGAAAAATATAGTGTGAATAAATTTTGAACAATTCTATATTACCTTGACAGATTAAATATAATTGCGTACAATTTAATTGTAATTAATTTATTGGAGGTATTTATGAGTTTTTATAATTTTAAAGCAAATAACATCGATGGAGATGAAGTAAATTTAAGTGAATATGAAGGAAAAGTACTGCTTGTTGTGAATACTGCAAGTAAATGTGGTTTCACGCCCCAATACGAAGATCTTCAAAAATTATATGATCAATATCAATCACAAGGTTTAGAGATACTTGGTTTCCCATGTAATCAGTTCGAAGCACAGGAACCAGGCAGTAATGATGAAACAAAAAACTTCTGTTCATTAAATTATGGCGTGTCTTTTCCATTGTTTGAAAAATCAGATGTAAACGGCTCTGAAGCGCATCCAGTATTTAAGTTTTTAAAAGAAGCTGCTCCTTTTGAAGGTCTTGATTTTAGTAATCCAACAAACAAAATCATCGATAAAATTCTTTCTGAAAAATATCCTGAGTTCAGAATGGGCAATGCCATTCGTTGGAATTTTACAAAATTCTTAGTTGATAAAAATGGAAATGTCGTTAAGAGATTTGAATCCTCAGTAGAGCCACTTTCTATTGCAAGTGACATTGAAGGATTATTATAATTTCAACTGAAAATATAAGCTAATGATACCAATTAAACAAAACCACAAGCCTTTATTATCAATGGCTTGTGGTTTTTATTTAGCTAAAATCTCACTTTTGGTAAGATCCTAAGATTTGATGTCTGAAGATTTATGCGCCCTCTTGCATATCCCGTCTAATATATCCTGTATATCCAATTAAGATCATAGCCACGCTGATTAAAGTAATCGTAACAAAAGGCATCACTTCAAAATCACTAGCTGGCATTCTTGGAATCCAGCTTTGAATCGCAGTTTTTGAAAACCATTCTGGTAAATTAATCATACCACCAAAGTAGTTAAGGGCGAATGAATAGCCTAAATATACATATACAGCTTTGCCAATTTTAGGCACATAGCCTAAAACAACTGCTGACAATCCTACGAAGAAAAGTGTAGATGGTAAATAGTTGAACCCTGCCTTCATAAAGGTTGCCAGAGTCATTGTCGATTCACCATTCATCGCAACAATTGCTGTACCACCTAGTCCAATTACTGCAAACACGATTCCAGCAATCGCACTTATTACAGAAAGTACGATCGTTGTCCAATAAAGCTTTGAACGTGTAATTTTAGTCGCGTATAGCTGGCTTAAGTGCATTCTCTCTTCTTCAGCATAAAGCTTGTTAACGATTGCAATAGGCAATATACCTACCATACCGATCATAACCATCATGATAACACTTGTGAATGACTCTTCTATCGTCACACCTGTCATGGTAAACATTTGTTTTATGATTTCATTGCTCTCTAAAAACACCTGCATATCGCCGTAGATAGACCCATAAGCAGCACCCAGTACGACAAAAGCAACCAACCAGCTGATGATTAAACCTCTATTTAATCTAAAGAATAACCCAGGTACAGATAAAAGTGATTTTTTTGCATTGGCTTTACCTTCTATTGCTGGTAAATACCCAGCGCCCATATCTCTTCCACCTTCAAGTGCAAATGCAACTATGGCCAATACCACACAAAAGACGATTCCGATAAAAATTGGTAAACTGTTGTTTTCTGTGAATGGAAAAGTCAAATAGGTCCAACCCATTGGATTCATCATTGAAAGATTTTGATTCGATACATCAGTTGCACCTCTTAAGATATAAAGTAAACCGATAATCGCCATTGATGAACCTGTAGCACCAGTTGACGTCTGCATGATCTGAGCCATAACCAGCGCAACAACAGCGCCGATCATTCCTGCAAGTGCAAGCGATAATGAAAATAATACAATCCCAGTAACCGTAATAGATTCAACCTTTAAAACCGTCATTATAAGTGTCGTTACCAGTGCAAGTATGAGATTAATCCCTAGAGTTTCGATTAGAACTGCAAGAGAATTGGCTTGTCGGCCTACTTGAAACGATCTAACGATTTCAGTAAGTCCGAGCTCTTCCTCTTTTCGGGTATGACCCGTTACGTGTAGTGCTGATATGATCATTGCAAATAGACCACAAAAAAGTAGCATCATATGCGAATACATTGCACCAAGCGTATAATTCGATGGATCTGTAATCGGTGTTGGTCCTACCATTGAAATCATTGCGGGATTTCTCATGGTTTCATATAGTCCAATCAAACCTTGACCTTTACTGATTTCTACAAAAGGTGGAATGTAACCACCTGAGAATGCGGCAAGTCCAAGTGTCCAGATCAGAATTTTCTTCCAATCTCTTTTAAAATAGTTTAAGCATAGCACATGCCATCGTGCGAATTTCTCTTTCATCATCTTCACCCCACTCTTCTACGCTTCATAGTGGCGCATGAATAAATCTTCAAGCGTTGGTGGTACAGACTCAAACTTCTTTACGCCCAGCTTCGTGGCTTCTAATAAAATTTCATTAATGGATTCATTATCTGCATAGAATACAGCTTTGCCATCTTTGATACTAAAATCATGAACCCCTTTGACATTTTCCATTACTGCGACGTCACCTTCAGTCGTAAGTGTAATCGATGAACGCGTCAAGTGTCTTAGTTCTTCAAGCGTTCCAGTTTCTACTATTTTACCTTGCCTAATAATAACCACTTTATCAGCTAAACGTTCAACTTCACTCAATATATGAGAAGAAAGTAAAATGGCTTTACCCTCTTTTTTAATCTTTGCAATTTCTTCTTGGAAAACCGCTTCCATCAATGGATCTAGCCCTGAAGTTGGCTCATCTAAGATATATAGATCCGCTTCAACCGATAATGCAGCAATTAACCCCACTTTTTGACGATTGCCCTTTGAATAAGTTTTAGCCTTTTTCTTTGGATCGAGTTCAAATCTTTTTATCAGTTGATCTCGTTTCGCTTGATCACCGCCACCGTGAAGCTTCATAAAAAGGTCGATGATCTCTCCGCCAGTAAAGCCGCCCCAAAGCGCAACGTCACCAGGTACATAAGAAATCCTCTTATGGATTTCCAAACTGTCCTTCCACACATCGAGGTCGAATATTTTAGCACTACCGCCATCACCCTTAATAATGCCTAATAAGGTTCTAATCGTTGTTGACTTGCCAGCACCGTTAGGTCCTATAAATCCAACAACTTCTCCCGCTTTTACTGTAAAAGTAACGTCGTGAAGAGCAGTGAACTTTCCAAAGTTCTTCTTCAATCCCTCAATGCGTATCATCTCTGACATAATTTTCTCCTTTTAAAAAATTATTATCTCTCTAAAAGTGCTACTTCTATAATTTGGGGTAATTTTGTTTCAAACCCAAATCCATAGCATTATACATTTTAAACTATAAATCACTAATTAGTTTAAATCTATGTGTTTTTTCACTAGTTTTAAACTATATTTCAATTATTAATCCAATTGTATCGGATTGAATTTTAGAAGTCAATAAATTGGCTATTATTTATTCTGTTTTTGCAATTGAAATACCAAAATATATCCTATATAATTAAATTTGAGATAGTTTTGTACTGTTTCACATGCCTAAGTTTATAACTTTATGAAAAGTGGTGATCAAATGAGTGAGATAGATATGTCAGGTTATGAAAAAAGAACCTTTGAAAAGAAAAGAAAAGTAATGGATGCTACCTTTGACCTCTTAAATACCGATATTGGCGTAAAGGGTTTGACCATGGAAGAAATAGCAGAAAAATCGAAGGTCAGTAAAACTTCTATTTTTAAATATTTTGGTGATAAAGACACTTTGATAAATGAGGTTTATAAAGACTATCTTGATAAAATTGGCAACGAAACACAAGCCATCATTGATCAAAACTTACCTTTTGAGGAAACTTTAATCACTATGACACAAAACGAGCTTGAGCATCTACGAAAGGTGAGCAAACAGTTTTACTTGGATATGATGGCGTTTGTCACTGAGAGAAATGATGAAGGCTTAACGGTTATTATGAGGGAGTATTCTAATAAAAGCTTTAGTATCATGTTAGATATCTTCCATAGGGGTAGAAAAGAAGGAAAAGTAGATTTAAAATACTCAGATGAATTCTTATTGGTTTTCTTCCAAGCCATGATAGAAGGAATCTCCAGCCCACAAATCTATAATCGAATCCTTCCCTATACAATGGAATGGACAGAGTTACTTATAAAAGGTGTTGCACCAAAAAAATAAGGATTGCTTATGCAATCCTTTCTTTGTTATAACTGTGGTGCAGGTGCCTTAACAACCATTAGCTCTAAAGTCGCTAAATGTTGGTTACTCACTTGCATTTTTGTTTCAAATGGAATTTTTAACACGGTTCCCATCTCGTAGGTGGCAACTTCTTGGTCGCCCAATGCAATCGATAGCGTACCTCTAACAACCGTCATATAAACCGTTGCATTGGTATCATGTGAGGGGACGACATCCCCTTTTGGTAACACAATGTGTGCAAGGTGAAGGTTCTCATCCTGGATTATTTTCTCAACCACCTTCTCGGCGTTTTGCGTCATATGAAAAACTTGCTCTAACATTAGGTACCTCCTCTTATTTGTTCTAGTTTATCAAAGTTAGATAAATGAGTCGGTAACTAAAGTTACTTTTGAGGGGTTCATGGTCGAATTGCAGACATTAAAAATAGGGTTGCTCTTTGTCCCATAAACAAATTGTCGCTCGAATAAAAGGATTTATAGTTAAATGAATTATAACCATTCTTCAAGAGCTGTATTTCCAAATTTGCCTTATTAAATCCGCGGTGCACAAGGGGCGAGTTTACAAGATGATTTTCTTCAAAATCAATAATGATGAGCATGCCATTTTCGTTTAAAAAATGTGACAGCTTCTCTAAAATAGCTTGCGTATTTGGAATATGAAGCAGAACTTGAGAAATAATAATTACGTCTACCTTCAACGGCTCCACTTCGTTCATTTCCAAGTCAAAGTTCATCACCTTGGCATTTGTTATATCAAGTTGTTTTATTTTATTACTTGTCACAGCTATCATATTAACCGATGAATCCACCAGTAGGACTTCTTTAAACTCAGTTGCAAGACTGAGTCCTATTAAACCTGTGCCGCATCCAAAGTCCATTAATACCTTATCCTTTGAATCTTTTAAAATAGACTTTATCTCCGACACTGTTATTTCAGCGATCTTTATTCTATCTGGTTGATCGTACTGCTTTGCTATTTGTTCAAATTTTTCTGTATTTGCCATTTGCACCTTCCTTTTATTTATGTAGCTACTGGTATTTTATGAGATTTCTTTGTAGAAGGTTAGATTAATTATGTTAATTTTATTAAAACAATCACCGTGAATATACAAATATAGTGCTTGGGAACTAGAGTCCTTTTCCGGAATCCGTAACATTAATTAACGCCTCTGGAAATGGCGCGAAAATAACTTGGTTCTCAAGATAATCCATTTCAAATCTAGCTACCCAAGAGCTCAGAATTGACATAACACTTGATAAAGGCAATTGCTTATTTCGATAATGCTCTAAAGTGTCTAAAAAATAAGCCTTCTCTTTCGTATTTAGATGCTTAGAAAAATAGCCAAAAATATGTAGGATGACGTTGATATTACGACTTGAACTTACAGGGGTTTTTAAAGCTTTGTCAAGGGCTTCACCATATTTGACTAGCACCTCCTTTAACTCAAGGTGCTCATGATTCGCAACGATTCGTCCCATTATCGTCAACTGATTTTGATTATATGCCATTAAAAGATACTTATGATTGCTGTGAAATGCGACAAGGCTTTTATGATTATTTTCCTTTATTACCTCACGATACCGTGCATGGGTAAAAATTCTTGTATAAAACTGTTCTCTAATATTGTAGTTTAAAAGTCTACCCTCATCTTCCACTGCCAAACTTTCAAATTGTTCAAGTATAATACTTCCAAAAATACCTTTTGTTTTTTTGGGCAGCTTTGGTACTTTTCCATGTGACTGATAGACCTTAACGTCTTTTATGCCACAGGAAGGCGATTTGCTCTTAAGTAAAAAACCGTCCACGTCCATTTGATTAATCCTCTGAACTTGATCCAGAGCATAAGCCTTCATTTGATGCGTAACTTCTTCCCCTGACAACGAGAATACTAGCTTTTCTACTTGATCTTTTTCAACCATTCTAAGAGATTGTCTTGGTGAAGGCAATCCAATTGCCATTTCAGGACAAAGTGGTATAAAGTTCACAAACGCCATTAATTGTTTTACATTTGAGTCATTTATTTGAGAACCATCATATCTGCAATGACCATGCTCGATACACTTGCTTATTACTATATTAGGTCTAACCATTATAAACACCCTCCAACAGATTTGATATATATTTATGGCTTTTATACCCTTAATCAATACTAATGCTTCACTTTATAATGCTTCCATTATTTCTTTTACTGAATTAAATTGAAAATCCGCTTTAATCTTTGATTGCTGATACGCTTCTGTGGTTGTTTCGCCGCTATATACCAATATTGAAGTTATTCCAGAATTTACGCCCAGCTGTATATCTGTATAAAGTCGATCTCCCACCATTGCAATTTCATTTTTTTCTAAGTGATACTTATCAATAATGGCATCGACGATATGATGGCTTGGCTTACCAATAACCGTTGGAGCAATGCCTGTGGATGCCTCTATTAGTTTAATCATCGCACCTGCATCTGGCATATACCTTCCTCCAGCTAATGGGCAGTTTATATCTGGATGTGTCGCAATAAATGGAACCCCATCCTGTATGAAGTCACAAGCCATCCATAATTTTTCATAGCTTAGTGTTGTATCAAATCCTAATACGACAAAGTCTGGCTTCTCATCCCTTGCCTTTACAATATCAAAGCCATGTGAAGTGAATTCTTCCTCTAAATCCTTTGTTCCAAGTAAGTATATTTTTGCCTTATTATTTATGGCTTTGAGATAAATAGCAGTTGCTTCACCTGATGTAAAAATTCTAGTCTTATCTACTTCAAAACCTAATCTACGAAGTTTTTGTTGATAGGCGTCTCTATTTTTAGACGAATTGTTCGTCAAAAAAAGATATCTGATATTATTGGCATCAAGATGTTTTAGAAACTCAATTGCACCTTCAATCATTTGATCTCCTAAGTAGATCGTGCCATCCATATCTAATATAAAGGTTTTGATCTCATTAATGTTCTTAGTTTGCATAGCATTTCCTCACATTAAACTCGTATTTGTAATAGTTAAGTGTTAGTCAAATTAATTATATGAAAAATACATTTACATTGCTACAGTAACATAAAAAGAAAAGTCGCAATAACGTAGTTGTTAATGCGACTTCTAGTAAAATTAGTTTTCTATTTATGTGTAATCTTGTTAATGTTGTTTACAAGCAAACCATCTTTAATGTGCGGTTTCTCCATAAAGTAAAATGATAGACCACCTAGTCCGACATGCGTCCCTACAGCGACACCCATCTGAAGTAAAAGAATATCGCCTATAAACTCTGTCTCTGATTGAATGAGATGAACTAAATTCTCTGCATAAAGTTTATCTGAAGTATAGCCGACGATGACAAAATCGGTTTGTTCAAAATCAACCCTAGATTTAAAGGCTTGAATATAATGCTGTAGAACGCCTTTTCTACCTCGCTCTTTACTAACGATAGCCCCCTCGCCCTGCTTCATGGTCATGATTGGTTTTACTTTCATGATTTTACCAATCAAGGCGCTACCATATCTCAAACGACCGCTGCGTACTAAATTGTCTAAGTCATCCACAGATAGAAAGTGCTTCACATTTCGCTTATGCTGCTCGAGATAATCAACAATTGCTTCGAAATCTAATCCCTTCTCTATCATCCTCACACTTTTAAGGATTAACCAGCCACTACCATGACTCATAGATGTACTATCTAGTACATGGATCATATAATCATTTTCTGGATGCTCATCTTTAAAATAAGATTTGGCAATTTCAGCAGATTGATAAGAACCGCTTGTCTTACTTGACATACAGATACAAAGAATTTCTCTTTGACCATTCTGATAGGCATGTTCAAAATGCTTTAAAAAATCAACTGGTGAAGGCATTGCAGTCGTTGGATGAGACTTAAACTCAGCTATTTTAGAAAAGAATTCATCGGCTGTAATATCAATGCGATCCTTATAGGTTTTTCCATCTATGGTGATACTCAGTGGTGCAATTCCTATATCGTACTTGGCCACCAGTTCTTCACTTAAATCGCATGTTGAATCCGCGACGAGTTTAATCATTCTAACCTCCAAATAAATTCATAGTTCTAAAAATTTGTGTAATTCATTATACTATGGATTTACTTTTCTGTGAACTGGTTGTATGACTATTTGTACATCTTCAAGCTGTTACATCCTAGAGCAATCAAAGCGATTCCCATTGGAAATGCGAAAATCCGATTATATGGATGCGGAACAACAGAGGCTGCAATCGTTGCAAAAGATGCAAATGCAAAAAGTAGAGTAGCAAATTTGCTATAATGTACTGATTTTGATAAGCTCAATCCAAAGCCTAAACCACCTAAGACGTATAAGATCCCTGCAGCATTAGTGAGTACTGGAAAAATACCAAGCGATACTGGAACAGAAACATGGTCAAATAGTCCCATCATTCCAATGACGTAATCTCTGGAGGTATCTTCTACTAAGGGCAAAACAAAGGCTTCGTTAAAGCTAAAGATTGCAGATAAGAGCCAAAACGATACCAACAATATAAAGCTAGCTTTACCCAGTCCTTTAAAATACTTGTGCTCTCTCACATAAAGGGTTATAAATCCCGCAGCATTTAACAGAGACATGATCATCGTAAGGATTGCCACCATAATCCATAGGTTGGTTTTAACAACATCTATGGTTTCACGCGGATGAATCAACTGAATAAAAATATAAAGTACGCCTGAAAGCATTAGTCCTATAATAAAAATGAGTGCTAATAAATCTTTCCTTGATTGACTCACATCTTCCGCTGAGACGTTACTCTTCATAGAATTGAAATCATCTTCTACTTGTTTCTCCCTATTTTTTTGACGGCTATTTTTCATAATAAAATCTCCTTTGTTTAAATTATGATCTAACTATAACAAAGGAGATTAATTATGAATTGTCATTTATTGCTGTAATTATAAATTCTCATCTTCTAGAAGTTTTTTGATTGGTACATAGACCTCAAAGTTACCTTCGATGGATTTGAAATTGTTAAATACCTGTATCAGCTCAATATGATTTTCTGCAGATTCGAGTTTTGAAACCCTCAGAAACCGATAAAAATCTGTCTCCAGCAAATTCCCTATTTCTAGTAAATCTCCTGAATAATTGAACTTTGCAGTAAATAGACCTGGTAGCTGTGTTGAATAGACGTTTTCAATGCTTGTTTCAAATTCAGCTTCTATCCCATAAATCGCATTAAACTTTGTTGACCCCGGTCTACAATTTGAGTACACCATATAGCTTCTAGTATTCTCACTTAAGTTCAGTTCATTTATGAGTAGCTCAGCTTTAGAACGAATTAAAGTCTTAAACTCGTCATCTGCCAAATCAACTTCAAATACAATCCCACGAATGGTACGAGACTCAAAATCCAAAAGTGTAAAATCTGAAACGATATCACCATTATAGTTTTTAAAAGGCCTTTCGATAATTTCTGGAATATCAGAAACTTTAAACTGTTCCAAATTTTGAAGTGCAGCTGTCGGTGTTACCTCATAAACCTTCTTAAAAGCCTTTATAAAGCTGGATTGATCGGGAAAATCTAAGGCATATGCCACTTCAGTCAAACTCAACTCACCACTTTTCATAAGTGTTATCGCGCGATTTATCTTTCTCTTTCGAATATACTGATTGAAATTTTCTCCTAGTACCGCATTGAAAACGCGATTAAAAAAATACTTCGAAACGTTAAATGCTTGTGCCGTTTCCTCAAGACTGATCGATTGGTCCAAATGTGTTTCAATATACTGAAGTGACTGATGGATTAGTTCAAAATATACCATATTTCCTCCCGATGATGCGATTCTAAATTTTTTTATAAATTCGCATTGCAAAGCCAAAGGCAATTATAGTTATCGCCAAGCACCACACGATTGCTATATAAATATTATCACCTATTGGTTGATTTGATAATAAATTTCTTATGGCATCAACGATTGCAGTTACAGGTTGATTTTCAGCAAAGATTCGAACTGCCTTAGGCATCGTATCGGTTGGAACAAATGCCGAGCTTATAAATGGTAAAAATATAATTGAGTAGGAAAATGCACTTGCACCATCTACTGATTTTGCAGATAATCCAGCCACTACAGCAACCCAAGTAAGTGCAACGGTGAACATACCAAGTATCCCAGCGACACCCAACCATGCCAAAATACCAGTTGAAGATCTAAAGCCCATAATTAATGCCACAAGCAAAATCACAACTACGGAGATACTGTTTGACACCATCGAGGTCATAACATGTCCCCATAAGACGGTTGACTTAGCAATTGGCATAGAATGAAACCGCTCAAAAATTCCCCTTTGCTTATCCAAAAACAAGCGATAGGAAACATAAGCAATCCCACTTGCAATGGCGATTAGCAATATCCCAGGGAGTAAATAATTGATATACCGTTCTGTACCCGTTTGAATCGCACCACCAAATACATATACAAACAAAAGCATAAATGAAATAGGCATAATCGTAACGGTAATAATCGTATCCATACTTCTAAATATATGCTTTAAAGATCGACCAAGCATAACATTTAAATCTCTCAAATAGTAAACCATCTTATGCACCTTCCTTTCTTCGAATGATCGTAAGAAAAATATCCTCTAAACTTGACTGTTTCTCAACATACTCTACCTTAGCAGGAGGAAAAATGCGTTTCAGCTCATCCAGTGTGCCCTTTGCAATGATTTTTCCTTCGTGTAATATCCCAATTTGATGTGCCAGCTGTTCTGCCTCTTCGAGGTATTGCGTCGTTAAAAACACAGTGGTACCACCTTCTGACAGTTTTTTTATCGTCGCCCAAACCTTAAGTCGCGCTTCAGGATCAAGTCCAGTCGTCGGTTCATCTAAAACTATGACCTCAGGCGATCCAACTAAGCTCATCGCAATGTCTATCCGTCTTCGCATACCACCTGAGTAGGTAGAAACGCGTCGGTCAGCGGCATCGGTCAAATCAAACTGTCGTAAAAGCGATTCTGACAGCATCTTAGGTGAAGGCAGATGTCTCAGCTTCGCAATCATTTCAATATTCTCACGCCCTGTTAGCATCTCGTCTACAGCTGCAAATTGCCCAGTTAGCTAATTATTTTTCGAACCTCATTTGGTTTAGAAAAAACGTCATAGCCTCCAATCGAGATACTACCCGCATCGGCTTTATGAAGTGTGGCCATCATACGAATAAGCGTGGTTTTACCTGCACCGTTGGATCCAAGAAGTGCAAAAATCTCCCCCTTTTCAATGCTCAGGTTTACACCTTTTAAGACCTCTAAATTCTTGTAGCCCTTTTTGATGTCCTTTATCTCAATCATGTTTGTGTTCATTCGTCGTTTCACATTTACACTCACAATATCATTCACTATACCACTTCCATTATGATTCATAAATCTTCCTCCTTACAGTAAGGTCACCTTACTCAAATCGGCATCCAATCCCTTCAATGCCGCGTAGGTTAATTTGTCCATTTTTGCATCTGTAAAATCTATGGTCTTTATTGCTTTATAGAACTTTTTAGTAATCGTATTTAAAGTACAAAAAGAGACGTTTCTGAGGGTTGTACTTCTAAAGCTCGCGTTGGTCAACATGGTTTTTTCAAACTTAACCGAATCAAAAACTTGTCCATCAAAGCTCACACCGGTTAAATCTGAATAATAAATGACCACATTATTAAATCGACAGCCAGAGAAATTAACGGTTTTAAAATCCATCATTTTAAGTTCTGTATTCGTTATAATCGTATCTGCAAACTCAGTATGATCTAAGCTTGAGGCATAGAATATAACCTTGTCCATAACGGCACTATTAAACTGAACATTTCTAACATCGGAAGATTTAAAGCTAACATTTTTACATGGTTAAAAACCACACCATTTAGATCACTGCTATTGAAATTACTGTCTTCAATTTTTGTGTTTGAGAAGTTTGCGCCTTTAAGATTACTCGCATTAAATGCGCCACCAACGATGCTCTCATTCCTAAAGTCACCTTCCTTTAAATTACTTGCACTGAAATTAATGAGCAAAGTTCTTGATGCAGCTTCGACATCGCCTTGATTCTCTGATATCAATTGCGCCATGTCTCCAATTGATTGTATCGTTTTATCAAATGCATCCTCCTGTGATAAGCCCTCTTCTAAATAGTCATTGTATCGATCCGTTAGATTGAGTAAAATCTCACTCTTAAACTCAAGTAGCTCCTCTGTCTTTTCATAGGGTTGAAATAAGGTTTCAATATGTTTAACTAGTTTATCCTTCACTGATTTACCTCCTAAAGTAATTCTTCCAAGATTCTCTTTGCAACTTCCCAATTTTCTTTATTGGTCAAATAGGTTTGCTTTCCCTTATCCGTGATTTTGTAGTATTTGCGTCTACCGCCCTGCGTCTCATCCCCCCAGTAAGAAGTAATGTCACCCTCTTTTTCTAGGCGTTTTAGACTGGAATACATGGTGGCTTCCTTTAACTCATAATCACCACCTGAGTTTTGATAAATGGTTTTAGCAATTTCATAGCCATATCGATCATTTGTAAGTAGAAGTTTTAGTATCATCGTATCGGTATTGCCTCTTAATAGGTCTGATGTTATCTTTGCAGATTCTATAGCTGTCAGTTGATTGACTTTATTTTCGTTATTTTCGTTATTTTCGTTATTTTCGTTATTTTCGTTATTTTCGTTATTAGCATTCATGTGATCACCTCTTAAGCACATTACCCATCATACTACTATGTCTGTCAAGGTAATCTGATAGGTGAAATAGTTAGAATCTGGTTAAAAAAAATCATTGGGCATCGAGCCTTCATAACTTGCCACAAGTAAAATTTAGACTAAAAAAAATAGTAGACCCTTGTGAGTCTACTATACATAGAATAATTTGATTATCTAAAATTGATTACTTATATTTGATTGCTTTTATTTGATTATTTGTATTTGATTATTTATATTGGATTGCTTTAATTGGATGATTTGAATTCTATTTGTTTAAAAACCCTTCAATTTTATCCGCACAACTTGAATCCATTTCCCGAATCTGGGCTAAATAAGCTTCTACAGTTGTAAATTCCTCGATCGACACATGGAATAACAGTAATTCTAACTGTTTTCTGAGTTCATTTAACTGACCATCACGAGTGGCATCTGCATTTTTAGACAGCATCATCAGTGTATCCGCTAAACTATCTATTACTGACTCTTTATTAAAAGCCTTTTCTTTGAAGCGCTCATCTATATTGGACTTCAAATTTGTGTTGATTTGGCTTGCAGAGGCACCATTTATAGATGTAGAACGGTCAGCTTCTTTATTTAGTTCTAGCTGTACAATTTGTTTCGCCTTACCAACAGGACATGCACCACCTTGACAGGTTTCACAGTATTCTGTACCCAGACAGATGCCTTCTAAGTCCTCATGTATATGGTGGTAATAGGCGTATAGCGCCTTAGCTGCTGCAACGTATTCAGATGCAACCCCTTTTCTCTTGTGATCCAAAAGCTTATAAATCATAAACCCAATCGTTACAAATAAGATCGTTAAGACAGGTACGATCCAATAAACCGTTAAAAACTGAGTCGGAACAGTTTGAGAAAGCTTTTGGATACCGAATATTAAAAAGATACCTGCTGCAAATATTTTAATCGCAATTTCTGGCACTTTATCCCCCAGTGTTCGACCAATTAGGATACCGATAAAGCCCGTTGCAATCATCCCAAGCACTGTACCCACTAAAATAAGTGCTGGATAGGTCGCATCTGATGCAAGTGTAATCGCAGTTAACTGGGTTTTATCCCCAAGCTCTCCGATGAAAAAGGCTAGGGCTATCGTCACAACTGGACCAAACTGAAACTTCGGAGTCTCTTCTTCGTCATCCTCTTCAATTTTAAGTGACCAAATTGCGAAGCCAACAAATGCAATACCTGCAACCAGCTGTAACGTATTGATCGGTATAAAATTCGATAACAAACTTCCCAACAGAACCGCCAATCCATGGTTGAGAAATGCACCTATACCAATCCCTAAAAGTACCTTCTTTACAGGGTAACGCGTCGCAAATGCCATCGCCAGGATTTGCGTTTTATCACCCATTTCTGCAATAAAGATCAAGGTAAAAGCCTTCAGTATTTCTTGAAACATATGAAATTCTCCTTATAACTCGTTTTATTTTGAACTCTTTAAACTGTAAACTTACTCAAACACCTCCAATTCTAATGTTATGTCATTACTAATGGTATATAGCTTTTGACTTTCATGGATCTTAATTTTTGACTTTAATAACTATTAATTTCGACTTTAATGGTATTGGACTTTGATTTTTTAACGAAAAAAAAGAGACCTGTAGATTAATAGACTAATCGCCTAATAATCTAAAAGTCTCGCCTCTTATCTTTCAAAGCAGTTATGACCAGGATTTCTCCAGTATGTTGACCATAACTTGGTTTCCCATAGCTACTCCCCTTTAGAGCAACCTAATTTTAACATCTTTAGACGTTTTACGTCAATATAATTCTAAATAAAAATAATCTAAAAGATATTATTGCTGATAAAGCTGCCTTATTTGGACTTGCCGCCACTTATAAAGATATTGATCATTGTAATAGTGGCTCTTTATCATTTAACAATTAAGGTTTCAGTTAACAATTACGGTTTCAGTTAACAATTACGGTTTCAGTTAACAATTAAGGTTTCAGTTAACAATGATGTATCCCTAGAATCCGATCCCATCCAAATTTTAAAAGCACCTAGCTCTACTATTTTTTTACCAGAAGCATCAATGATAGCGAGATCTTCAATCTCAAGTTTAATCGCAACGACTTTGGTTTCACCACAATTAATCTTTACACGTTCAAAGCCCTTCAGCATCTTAAAAGGGGTCATTACTGAGCTGACTAAATCACTCACATAGAGCTGAACGATTTCTTCACCATCATAATTTCCAGTATTGGTCACTTCCACAGATACAGTGATAGAATCTGTCGGCCCGCAAATCGTTTGAGAAAGTCCTAAATTTGAGTATTTAAAAGTTGTATAAGAAAGGCCATAGCCAAACGGATAAAGTGCCGTCATCGGTAAATCAATATACTTACTACCATGCCAACCCGGTAGCTGATTATAATAAACCGGTAGCTGACCAACATGATAAGGAAATGATATAGACAGCTTTCCACTCGGCACACACTCACCAAAGACAATTTCAGCTAAAGCAAGACCACCCAATTGGCCAGAGTTAAACGTTTCGATCACAGCATCAGCATTTTCTTTGATCCATGGTATGGACAACGGTTTACCGTTCACTAAGACGACTACCATAGGTTTACCAGTCGCTTTAAGCTTTTCCAATAAGAGTTGCTGCTCTCCCATCAAATCTAAGTTAGCACGGTCCTTAAACTCACCGTTTTGCTCAATGGTATCGCCCACCACTGCTATGATAAGATCAGATGTGTCGGCTAATTCTATCGCCGCACGCATCTCAAAATCATCCTTTGAAACTTCCGAAACATCACACCCTCTTTGATAATTGACTTCTACGTTATACGCTTTAGCAAACTTTTCGATCCCCTTTAATACCGTATAAGTCTGAGTCAATGATGGTTCATACTTTGGAAATGGATGTGTAAAGTACGTCCAGTCGCCATACTGAGCTCTTAGATCATCTGCATTCGGTCCAATTACTGCGATTTTTTTATATTTTTGGCTTAGAGGTAATAGCGCATTTTTATTTTCAAGTAATACGATGGACTTCCTTGTGAGTTCTAAATTACGCTCTAAATGTGCATCACACGCGAAAACAGAGTCGCTTCTTTCCAACCCCTCCGACTGATGCACCTTTTCAAACAACCCCATCTTGAACTTAGTTAGCAATATTCTTCTTACTGCATCGTCTAAGGTTGCTTCAGCTACCTTGCCTACTTTCACAAGTTCTACCATGGTTTCAAAGAAAGCAGGCGTGTTCATAATCATGTCATTTCCTGATTCTATGGTTACTTTTGAAGCTTCTGCTAAGTTTTCACATACGCGCTGTTGCGTGACAAGACTCTCAGTATTATTCCAGTCAGTGATGATGAACCCTGTAAAATCGAGTTCATCCTTTAGTATCCCTTTAATCAATGGCTGATTTGCCGTTGCAGGTGTGCCATCGATGGATTGATAGCCAGTCATAATAGACATACAGCCTGCTTTTATGGCTTTTTCAAAGGGAGGTAGGAATGTTTCTCGGGCTTTTCTAAAGGAAATTTGTGTGTCATAAGAATCGCGACCACCTACGGATTCGCCATATGCAAGGTAATGCTTTGCACATGCCAATATACTGGTTGACTCAGCAAGTGACTCACCTTGATAGCCTTTTATAATCGCACTGCCCAGCTCACCGATGAGATAAGGATCTTCTCCAAATGTTTCGCCCACACGCCCCCATCTAAGGTCTCGTGCGATGCAAAGCACTGGTGAAAAAGTCATATGGATCCCATCCGCTGCAACCTCTTTCGCTGTAATTCGCCCCATTTCCTTTATTGCTTCTCTATCCCAGCTACAAGAAGCGGCTAGCTGAGAAGGAAATACCGTGGCGCCATTGTGAAGTGCGTGCCCGTGAATGGCATCGATGCCGAACATCACCGGAATGCCTAATCGTGTGGTCTTTGCCAACGCTTGTATCATATGAATTTCATCGCCCAGTACATGTAAAAACGATCCAGCATGCTTATTTTGAACCCAGTCATTTCTATCTGCGTCAGACATTCTACTATAAATCCAGCCCACTGCCTTACCATCCACAAACTCAGGATCGGCCTTCATGCAAGAAATTTGCATCATTTGTCCCACTTTTTCCTCAAGTGTCATCTGTGCTAGCAAACGTTCTGTTCTGATTTCAGGTGATAATGTAGTATCTAAATAAGAAGGATCCAATTTGCTTTGATTCAAATGTGTCTGATCTACTTTTGCTTCAGCTGTATTGTATAGATTCTCGTTTGATTGTTTTCCATTTGAACTTTTCATTCGCCACCTCATGAAATATTTCATTATTTCCCTTAGCGTATCAAATTATAGATGTTGAAACTATCATATATCTACGATTTATTGTATATTTATATTGTAATTGTATCTATAATTACACATAACTTAAATTACTAACTTAAACTACGGTCTTACTAAATGGAAGGGTAATATGAAAACAAACACATCTACAACTCTAACTCCAGATACCTCCGTACAGACCAAGCTGACGCATACCACTTTTTTGCAGCGTGAACACCTATCGGCGCACCATACCTATGATGATGAAATGCGTCAATACGAGTATGCCAAGCAAGGCGACTTCAGAAGTATCGAAGAAAGCAAGCGTATTTTCCAAGGCGATTCTACGGGTCAGCTTTCAAACGACCCCATTAGAAATGCCAAGTATCTCTTCGTTGCATCGGTCACACTTTTAACGCGATTTTGTATCGAGGGTGGCATGCCATCAGAGATTGCCTACACGCTAAGTGACCTCTATATTCAAAAAATGGACGAGATTCATGCTCTGCATCAACTATACACGCTACACAGCGAAATGTTCTATGACTTTACAGCCCGCATGGCTGAAACAAGAACATCCAAAAGCTATTCTAAGAAAGTACTTCTTAGCTTTGACTATATCTATTTGAATCTGCACAAAGAAATAACCGTCTCTGACTTAGCAAAAACGGTTGATTTAACTCCTAATTATTTATCCAGTTTATTTATGAATGAGGTCGGTATGAGTCTATCGGTATACATTCGAAGTAAGCGGATCGAGGCTGCTGAAAATATGATTAAGTATTCAAGCTTCTCACTTTTGGAAATCAGCAATTATCTTAATTTCAGCTCTCAAAGTCATTTTTCAAAGGTGTTTAAAGCACAAACAGGGTACACGCCAAAGCTGTATCGAAAACTCTTTTTCAGACACAATTGGTAATCTTGCATAATTATTGATGAAATGCTTCTGCATAATATGATAAAATAGATGAAAATTTGATGATCAGTCCCTAAAGCTTGAGAACAGGAGGCGTTATGAATATTTCTTTAATTGGTTTGGGTGCAATAGGCGCATCCTATGCAGAAAAACTTAACGAGTGTGAAAGTGCTAATCTCAGCATTATATTAGATGAAAATCGTTATAAGACTTATTTTAACAGTGAATTCACAATCAATGGTAAAGTACAACATTTTAACTATGTAAAAGATACGGACCCAGCTGTCCCTGCTGATTTGGTCATTATTGCCGTTAAGTATAATGAACTCCAAAATGCGATTCGTTTGGTTCGAAATCACGTTGGTGAAAATACGACCATCATGTCATTACTCAACGGCATCGACTCAGAAGAGATCATCGGAGCCACTTATGGTGCAGAGAAACTTTTATACAGTATGTGCTTAGGCATTGATGCACAAAGAACAAATAAAGAAGTGAGCTATGGTAGTATTGGAAAAATCGTATTTGGTGAAAAAGACAGCCATATTTCAACCAGAGTTGAAACCATCTCTAGGTTGTTTGAAACCGCAAATGTACCTTATGAAAATCCTGCAGATATGTATAAACAAATGTGGTGGAAATTTATGATTAATGTTTGTAGCAATCAACCGACTGCCATCTTAGGTGCGAACTATCATTTTCTTAACACCGATAATGGTCATCGTATCATGCACTTGGTTATGACAGAGGTCAGTGCTATCGCGAAAGTTAAGGGTGTCATTATCACTGAGGACGATTTTAACGCTTGGATCAAGCTGCTTGGAACGATGGTGCCAGAGAATAAAACCTCGATGCTACAGGATATGGATGCCGGTCGAGCAACTGAGGTCGATATGTTCTCGGGCGTAATCTGTAAAATAGGTGATGAACATGGTATCGAAACGCCTTATAACGATCTCATGTATCATATGATTAAGCTTAAAGAGCAAATCGTAAAAAGATGATTTTACCACAATCAAAATTGCTGCTAAATAAAAAAAAGGAAGCGATGAGCCAATCATCACTTCTTTTTTAAGTTTAAATAACACTATATTTTTTTTACAAATTCTGATTTAAGCTTCATTGCACCAAAGCCTTCAATCTTACAATCTATGTTATGGTCACCTTCTTCAATTAGACGAATGCCTTTAACTCTTGTGCCCATCTTAAGTGTTGAACTACTGCCTTTAACTTTTAAATCTTTAATGACACTTACCGTATCACCATCTGTTAAAACATTCCCATTTGCATCTTTTACTATGAACGCTTCTTCTGTATCATTCGCTGTTATTGGCCATTCATGACCACATTCAGGGCACACATAAAAGACATCTGATTCATAAGTGTATTCAGATTGACATTTGGGGCAATTTGGTAATTTAAACATTCCGTTCTCCAATCCATAATTTTTTACTCACGTTGACTATAGTAACACAGCAGGTCAAGATTGGCAAATTTGTAGTAAAAGCAGATGACATCATTTTGATAATTATATAATGCCCTTTTTTATATGTTAAAGCAGCCATTGCAAAACAATAATAAATCTATTCTATTTTACTACTTTTTGCCTTCTTCTATAAAGGAATAAGACCAATCCAATCGTAATCAGTGCGGTCACTGAGATGATGAATAACATCTGTGAATCGTTGTTACTAGAGCCAGTGCCACTGACGATTACACCTTCTTGACCTTCCAATACCAGTGCAGAAGAAGCGGGTATTTGAACCCTCCCACCCATGATGATTTCAACGCCATCAGGAGTCGCTTGTCGATAGTTGATGAGGACTTTATATTTGCCAGCTGGAATATCTATGCTTTGCGCTTCAAGTGCCCCATTAAAAAAGACATATAGATCTTGATTGGTGTCTACATTTGCTGCTCTATCTATTTTGTACCCAATCATCATTTCAGGTAAAAGAATCGATGCATCACTTACAGATTCATTCGTACTTGCTTCGCTGCTAAAGAAATGTAAATTTGCTTGTATTTCCTCTTGTGTCGCCATACTGAAGGCAGAATATGCCTTGCGTACAGCGATTAATCCCCTGTAATATTCAAAGACATCTTTGTGCATGGTTTTTAAATCCCAATCCAAAGCATTGATAGTATCAGGTGATTTATAGCTGTTTTCGTCGCCATCCTTTGATCTTAAAAAGTCAACGCCTGCATGTAAAAATGGCATGCCTTGCGAAGTTAGTACGATGGCATTGCTCAGCTTATCCATTGCAATTCGCTCTGCCTCTGTTGCATCCGGATTTGTTAAAGCAAGCTTATCCCAAAGGGTTAAGTTGTCATGTGCTGAAACATAATTAACCGACTGCCATGGGTATATCGCCCATGGTTTTTTAGAGTAATTGACTTTTTTATAATTAACGCCGTCATGTTCAACTGCGCCAACAATACCAAATTTAACACTCTCTTCTAAATTAGGGAAACCTCCTGCAAAGCCACCCTCGGTTGCATTGAATACATGCCCCTTGATGCCATCTCTAAAATCATCACTAAATGCACCAATACCAGTTGCCTCAGACATATTTGCTTTAACCAGTCTAAGACCTTCAGGTAATGGTGAACTTCCTCCTGTCCATCCTTCGCCATAGATAACGATATCTGGGTTGACGTCACGCAGTGCTTTTTCTATCTCATTCATGGTTTCAATATCTAAAACGCCCATTAAATCGAAACGGAAGCCATCGATGTGATATTCTGAAACCCAATGAACTAAGGAATCAATAATCATCTTTTTAACCATACTTCTTTCACTTGCAATTTCATTACCGGTTCCAGATGCGTTAGAATATTTCCCATCGACCATACGATAATAGTAATTGGGTTCAATTATTGAAAAGTTCGAATCACCACTTAATGCAGTATGGTTATAGACCACATCCATTATGACCCCAATACCGGCGTCATGTAAACCTTGTATCATTTCTCTCATTTCTTCAACTCTTACTTCACCATGGTAAGGATCTGATGAATAAGAGCCTTCAGGTAGGCTATAGTTTTTCGGGTCATAGCCCCAATTAAAATTATTATCAGCAAGTCTCGTTTCATCGATGCTATTAAAATCGAACATCGGTAAGATTTGAACATGCGTGATGCCCAACTCTTTCAGATGAGAAAGCCCCGTTTTCGTACCATCTGCTGTTTGTGTATCTGGCTCGATGACGCCCAAATACTTACCTGCTTGATCAATCCCTGATGTTGCGTCTATCGATAAATCTCTAATGTGCATTTCATAAACGATGATGTCATTCTGACTTTCGACTTTTGGGCCATCATCCTCAGACCAGTTTTCTGGCAGATCACCATTAAAATCGAGAACCATGGATCGATCGCCATTTACACCCGCTGCAGTGGCATAAGGGTCATAGGTTTCTTTAGTAATGTCTTTTCTTGTTACACCATAGGTATAATAAATGCCATTTTGATCGCCATCAATTGTAACTTCCCAAACACCATTTGTATCCATGCTCATTGGTTGAGACTCAATAAATGTATCACCGTTACCGGTTTGGTAAAGATTTACGACCATTAAGTCTGCTGTTGGTGCCCATACTCTGAACGTCGTCTGTTCTTTTGTGTAAACAGCTCCAAGCGCTTTATTACTCGTATAGGTGGTCTCAAATGCCTCAGAATCATATAACCCACTGATTTCTACAGGAATAGGCGTATAATCGAGATAATTCGTAGCATAGGTTTCATTTATATCAACTGCACCATCTAATAAGATGACAAAATTCGTCGATAGAGAGCTACTGCCTGAGCTCACAGCAGTTGGCTTAAGAGTTGCTCCTGATTCAGATATTAGACTAAACTCATTTCGAAGGCTTCCAGCCTCAATCGGTTTAGATGTGCTTATTTTAATCGTACCTGCATCAATAAAGCTCGCTTTAAGGAATTTCGGCGATAGATCAATCTCTGATTCTGAGGAATACACATTCTCTACACCTTGAACCAAAAATATTTCAATATTACCTTCAGCATTTTTTGCATCGATACTAACAAATCGATCAGCATCGACATCCTTTGCTTCCCATTCCCCTTTTCTTACAATAAATCCGATCTGTTCAGCTGAGCTTATTCCCTCTAAAACAAAATCAGCTTTCTTACCAAATGCGTCATCCGAGTTAAATGCGTAGCTTTGCCCGTCCTTCCCCTTCACCCAGATCCATAAATTCCATCCATCATACTGCTCATCAAATCGATGATAATGTACGGTCATATTGATTTGATCCTCAGAGGCTGCATTTGATATGACTTCACTTGGAAGAAGTAGTGCCATCATTACAACTAACAACAAAATACTAATCCACTTTCTCATAAAATCCCCCTCTTTGTGCAATCGGTTGCACGGATTGTTATTACTATTATATCAAAACAAACTATCTTCAACAACAATCATTACTCATATAAAAAACCAACTCGTTTGACTAAAGTTAGCTTAGTCGAACCAGTTGGTTTATTATAAATCGCTCCTACTTTTATTAATAGGTTGTTGAACTGTATACGATATCCAATATCCGCTTTAAGAATTTCGGGAAGTTTGGGAAGGATTTATTCAGTTGTGCTGTAAACAATTGCGCGGAATCGGTTAAGCGATTAAATCCAAATTCACCTTTGTATTCTGACATATAAGCCGTAAGCTTTGCATGTGCGACATCGCCAATAGCGATGTCAGTTGCAATCGCAACACCTCCAATGGCTAAATTGTGCGCCACTGCTACGCCGCCAATCGCTAACATGTAAGCCGCTGCAACACCACCGAACGCACCTATCGCTCCTAGTGCAAGTCCACCAAATGCTATTACGCCTAAGCCAATACCACCAAGTGAAAATATGCCTAATGAAAACGCGCCTATAGAGATGACGCCAACTGAGAAGTTCCCTATGGCAATGATGCCTTTTGCCACTTCAAATTTTCCCACTCTTATACTGATTAATGGAATGCCCATTATTTTTGCTTTACTCGTGTAGTTAAATGTCTTTTTACCCTGATTGATTAAAGCACTCGGTTCAATATTTTCGATAAATTCCTGAGCGACTTCGTACGTACTCCCCATTAAATCTTCTGGTGAAGCAGAACTATGGTATTCTTCTAAGCGTGAGATGATATCTTCTTTGATGCGGTTTTTATAAGCTCGGTCAACGGGAATCAACGCTACGACTTGCTCTGCGTATTTTTGATTTGCACTTTTCATTGGATCACCTATCCTTTCAACACGTGATTTGTTATCTGATAGAACTGTTGCCATTCCGCTTTCATAAGAGCCAACTGCTGGATGCCATCCTCAGTAATTTTATAATATTTTCTGGGTACTGCTCGATCGGCTTCAGAAGCCTGTCTGTAGTTTTGAATCAGATTTTTATCTTCTAAACGGTATAAAACCGGATAAAGCGATCCTTCCTTCATCAAATAATACCCATCCGACGCCTTATCGAGCTGACTGATAATCTCGTAACCGTAAGCATCTCCGTGGTTGAGCAAATCAAGCACCAATAGGTCAAGTACACCTTTTTTGAACTGCTTTTGTAAGTTGTCCAACAAAGCACCTCCTTTATACTAAGTATTAACCAATACTATATACTTTGTATTGCTAAGTATATAGTATTACTTATTTTACCTTCTGTCAACAGTTTGCAATCAAAAATTAAAATGATAAAATGAATTTAATAATACATGTCAAATCTATGGAGTGAATGATGCATCATAAACAACCGCACCTTCTTTTGTTTAACAAAATAGCCTACCTTTATGGTTTCAATTATAATAGTCAAGCGAAAAGCTTTGAATCAGCGCAAACGTCACAGTATATATCTAAGGTGAAAAGAGGCACAGATGAAATTATGGATTGATGCTGATGGTTGTCCAGTAGTGAATCAAACGATTCGACTAGCGAAAAAATATAAAATTCCAGTAACTGTGGTAAAGAATTACGCCATTCACATCGAAAGTGATTACGCTGAAATTGTTACAGTTGATATTTCTAGAGATTCCGCTGACTATTACATCGCCAATCACCTGCTCCCAAATGATTTGGTGATTACGCAGGATAATGGTTTAGCGGCAATGGTACTGGCAAAACAAGGTAATGTTATCAATGTAAGTGGTAGAGTGATCAACTCGCAGAACATTGACTTCATTTTGGATTCGAGACATCACGGACGTGAAGCACGAATGAAAAATTTAAAAGGACCTCGTCATAAAAAAAGAACCACTCAAGATGATCGTGATTTTGAAATGTCTTTAGAGAAGCTGATCTCAAATGCGAATTAGAAAGGAGTTTTCGAATGATTGAACTACCTGAAGCCGTCGTTTTAAGTGAACAGTTGAAGCTTAAACTAAAAGGAAAAACTATTACAGGTGTCGTCACCAACTCTAGCCCTCATAAATTTGCTTGGTTTTATGAAAATCCAGATGATTATCCCTCAAGACTTATAGGACAAAATCTTATTGAGGTAAAACCACGCTCTGGTCAGGTTGAGATGATTTTTGAAGCTGTGCATCTAACCTTTAGTGATGGTGTTAATCTTCGTTATTTTAAACCGGGCTCAAAGCTACCATTAAAACATCAGCTTATACTCTCTTTTGATGATGAAAGTAACCTAGTTTGTTCAGTTCAAATGTATGGTGGGCTTGTTGCGTTTCCAAAAGGACAGTATCAGAACCCCTACTACATAATCGCGGGTCAAATGCCTACGCCTTTATCGGATGATTTCTCGGAAGATTATTTTTTAAATCTGGTCAGTGCTGAAAAACCAACTCTATCAACAAAAGCGCTTTTAGCAACTGAGCAACGCATCCCTGGTCTGGGTAATGGTGTTTTACAAGACATTCTATACGAAGCAGGTATACATCCAAAACGCAAATTAGGAACGCTTTCTACGCAAGAGCTAAAAGCGCTTTATATTAGCATAAAAAATACCATTCAGCAGATGACAGCACTGGGTGGCCGTGATACTGAAAAAAACATTTATGGTGAACCTGGTGGCTATCCCACTCGATTAAGTAGTAAAACACAAAACCTACCTTGTCACAAATGTGGCGATATCATTCATAAAGAAAGCTATATGGGTGGCAGTATTTATTATTGTGCAACCTGTCAAAAATAGTGCTTATCTTATTATTTTATCTTTTTAATCTTTTTTATCTATCTCATCACTTTTCTAGCAACAGACATCACTGGCTTTAACCAAACTGGTTCGAGCCTTTTTTTGACATTCTTTAACTCTTTGATAATCTCAATATTTTGCGGACAGTGTTTTTCACACTTACCACAGCTGACGCAATTACTCGCAAATGCAGGCGTTTGTGTCATTGCACCGGTATTGATCATATATTGATTTAACCCTGTGGATTTCTTAATGGCAAATGAGGTATTATACGCTGTAAAGCAACCAGGGATGTTAATGTTTTGTGGACAAGGCATACAGTAGTTACATCCTGTACAAGGTACTTTATAAGCTTCATTAAAGATGGCTTCAACTTGGCTGAATATTTTTTCTTCTGCTTCTCCCCACATACCAACGGTTGCATGATCTGCGAGACTTAGGTTTTCTTCAAGGTGAGACATTTCGTTCATACCAGATAGCACCATGGTAACCTCTGGCTGATTCCAAAGCCAATTTAAAGCCCAACCCACTTTGGAGAGCTCAGGCTTTGTACCTTTCATGACGTTGACCGCTTTTTCAGGTACACCGTCTGCAAGACGACCACCGAGTAAAGGTTCCATAATGAAAATAGGCATGCCTTTTTCATAAGCATATCTTAGGCCATCACGACCAGCTTGATAGTTTATGTTCATATAATTGTATTGAATTTGACAGAAGTCCCAATTGTATAGATCCACTAAAGCTGTAAAATCATCTTTTTTACCATGGAATGAGAAACCAACTTGTTTGATTTGGCCACTTGCTTTTTTCTCCTCAATCCACTTTTCGATCCCTAGATCGCAAAGCAGTTGCCACTGTGCAGGGCTCGTTACCATATGCATGAAATAATAGTCGATGTAATCCGTTTTAAGTCGTTCTAACTCCTTATTAAAAATTCGGTCAAAATCTTCAAACTTTTTACACATCATGATTGGCAACTTAGTCGCAATATAAACGGAATTCCTTAGATTATTCTTATCTAAAATTTGTCCAAGTGCCGCTTCGCTTCCTGGATAGATATACGCTGTATCAAAGTAATTGACACCTTCTTTTATCGCCTTTAAGAAAAGTGCCTCTGTTTTCTCGATATTAATCTGTCCTAAATTTGACGGTAATCTCATACAGCCAAACCCTAGAATACTGATTTTATTTCCTGTTTTCGAATCAATTCTATACTGCATTCTTAACCCCTTATCATTTGTAATAGAATCAGTTTATACCTATTACAAGGTCTTGTAAATTGCATTTCTTAGATTTTGGAGATTTCTTAGATTACTTAATTTCACTTAACAACTTTCCTCTACCAATTGACAGATTTTAATAAAAGCTTTATGATTGAGTGATTGGTTATTTTTAGAAGGTGAACACTCGTCTCATACAGACTTTTATATATTAGGAAAGGAATCAAATATGATTAATATTATTGATTTATCTTTTGGATTTCCTCAGAAAGACCTTTTTGAAAAGGTTTCTTTTAGTATCGAGGATGGACAGCATCTTACATTCATAGGTGCCAGTGGCAATGGAAAAACCACTTTAATAGAAATGATTATGGATACAGAAAAATACATGTACGATGGTAAAATCGAAATCGAACCAGGCAGTCGAATTGGCTATGTCAGCCAGTTCTATAAAAAAGAGACGAACGATTCTGTTACTGTATTTGAATACCTCTGTGCGCCTTTTCTTAAGCTACAGGCTGAGATTGATGCCCTTTGTTTAAAAATGGAGACTGCAGAAGATATCGAGCCAATACTTGAGGCATACCAAAATGCACTGGATGCATTTGATGCCATCGGTGGTCATGATTATGAAACGGATATTATTAAAAAGCTAAATCTTGCAAACTTAGGCAAGCATAGGGATTTAAATATACTCCAGTTAAGTGGCGGTGAGTTTAAAATCGTTCAAGTAATTAGAGAGATGGTTCTAAATCCACAGCTCATCATCATGGATGAGCCCGATGTGTTTTTAGACTTTGAAAATCTAAACGCATTAAAAGATCTAATCAACACCTATAAGGGAATGCTTTTGGTGATCACACACAATCGCTACCTCTTAAATCACTGTTTTAATAAAATTATCCATCTTGAGAACAAGCTCATTCAGGAGTTTGAAGGCAATTTCATTGAATATAATTTTGCACTCTTGCAAACTAAAATTGAGCAGCAGGAGCTTTCAATTAAGGACGATGCTGAAATTGAAAGAAATGAAGCGCTTATTGGAAAGCTAAGAACCATTGCAACTTATAATACAGAAGCGGCAAGAGGAAAAGCACTTAAAGCGCGTGTTAAAGTTCAAGAGAGACTTGTGGCAAGACGTATCAAGGCCCCTTTCGTATCCATCAAGAAACCTTATATTAAGTTTGTTGATGTTCCTCTTGATATTGAAACACCGATTTTATCTGTGTCCAATTTAACCTTAGGCTATGAGTCGACTTTGATTCATAACGCAACCTTCGATATTAATTACGGCGATAAAGTGGCGATCATAGGGGCAAATGGTACTGGTAAAACGACTTTATTTAGAGCCATCCATCTTAACCAGAACGAAAATATTATCCGTCACGAAGGTGTAAAAACCAGTTATTTATCTCAGCTGCAGGGCGAATCACTGGATGAATCAAAATCAGTAATTGAAGCTTTCTATGATGTTGATATGCACAATTATCAAGAGATTAAGGCGCATATTAGGAATTTCGGTTTTGATGAAACTATCTTAAAACAGAAAATAACCGCACTTTCAGGTGGTGAGAAGAATTTACTGCAAATCGCAATCGTATCTGCTTTACATTCACCACTCCTACTTTTAGATGAACCTACAAGTCATCTGGACACTTACGCTCAGATCGCATTAGAGCAAGCAATTGAAGCGTACAAGGGAACGGTTTTAATGATTTCTCATGATTATTACACGATTGCAAATACAGTTGATTATGTATTACTGATTGAAAACCAAACCATTCGAAAAGTTAACATTCAAAAGTTTAGAAAAATGATCTATGAAAACCATTTTTCTCATGACTATCTCGTCTTAGAGCAAAAGAAAAAGACGTTAGAGACTAAAATTGAACTCGCCCTAAGCCAAAAAGATTTTGAAACTGCGAAGAAAATTTCAGGTGAGCTTGAAGAAGTCATCGATAAAATGATTCAATAGTTCAAACGAGTTTCTTTTTAATCAAATTAAAAAATTAAAATAAAAGGAAGGTCAAAGCAAAATTTGACCTTCCTTTTTATTCTTAAACAGATCATGTTGTGAAAATTTAACATCTTATTTCATCACTGCAATTATGCCACCAAAAACAACATAAGTTACAAGATATAAGCCATTATTGATTAATAAGACAATCGGTTTTCGACCTTCAAACTGCGTATTAAGACTATGTGTTACTGCAAATGCAAACCACAATACAAAACCAACTGATGCACCTGAAATAAAATCAGTTGCCTTAACGCTTTGAACAATGATCTGCAAGCCATATGCATATAAAAGACTCGCAATCACAGCGCCACCCATCAATCTTGGCATACTTTTTTTGTCTTCATCTGTCATTTCTTTTTTATTAATATCTGCACCCACTCCTATTTGCCAGGTTTTAAACCAAGGTGCCATCGGTGAGTAGTAAATCCAACTTAAAAAGAAATTCACTATTGCTACAATAAAAAAAGCTAGGACGTTAATTTTAAAATCAATCATATTTTCTCCTTTACGGTGTTAAATGAATACGCCTTAATCTAACCCTTCTCTTTTCTCAACGTTTAACTCTATAATGCAATTCAATGATACCTGATGTAAAAACTTGAGATTCAATTAGTTCCAACCTTTTAGGTGTGTCAAAGTCTGTAAATAAAGATTTTCCTTTTCCTAACAATATTGGATTAACAAATATCCATAATTCATCAACCAAATCCAACGACATAAGAGACTTCGCAGCTGATGGACTGCCAAACATTTGTATGTTTTGACCTTGTTTTGATTTAATTGCTTTCACTTTTGACGCAATATCACCTGAAAGTACAGAAATTTTATCCTTTGAACTTACCATCGTATTGGATAGTACGTATTTTTCAACGCGATTATACCATAGCGAGTGATCTTTATCGTGCTTTGAGGCATTAGGTTGTTCGCCTGCTTTTGGCCAATAAGCATCCATCATTTGAAAGGTTACTCTACCATAAATAGCTGAATCTGCTTGATTGGTTAAATTGACAATATAATTAAAAAGCTCCTCATCCACATGAATCCAATCCATCTCTCCGTTTGGTCCACAAACAAACCCATCTAAGGACATATGAACAGATACCACTAAGTTTCTCATTTTACCTCCTTATTCTCTTCCCAAAAAAACTGATACTCAATATTTAAATTCATTGCTCCAATTCAATTATTAATAAATTTGTACCCTTTTATTATGTATTAAAATAAATAATACGATATTATAATCATTTATCATAAGTGACATAAGATAACTCAAAATTGTCATTTAAGTTTATTTCTCTATCACATATAATAAAAATCTTCAGGCATCGAACCATCAGATTTTACCACAAGCAAGAGTGCGGCTTAAAAAAAGAATCCTGAAATATTTCAGGATTCATCTTCATTTAATCAAATTCTTACCATTAATAGCTTTTATTTACTTTATACTTTATTCACTTAGCGCATCATCTCACTTATCACATCGATTCACTTAAGTCTTTTATTCTATGCATCACCTTTGGATAAACCTCGTTAAAATAATCAACTAAATTCTCAGGAACGTCCATGACGATTGAAAGTTCCGTCAGAACATCTCCCGCCGAACTTGCACTTTCAGTAAGTTGATAGCTTTCAGTTCCACCGGTCCACTCTTTCTCTCTATTTTCAGTACCATTTTCTTTCGTATCTGCTAAATGCTTCAGCTTTACATACTCATTAAGAATAAGCTTTTCAACATAACTGGTGACACCGTACCCATTAATCGAAGAAATATATTCAACCTCGCACCCTTCTTTTAGCTCACCCTTCATAAACGTCCCTTCATCGATAAGGTTTGCCCAATCTCTAAAAGTCTGGTCGTTCCAAAGGACGCCCCATACTTTTTCTTTTGATGCGTTTATGACCATACTGTACTTAGTTTCAACCATGGTTGCCTCCTAACGAATCAACTAATTGATGATTTCTCCATTTCCTTTTTCAATGTCCTCAAGCCATTTTTGCTTTTCAGTTTCAGTTAATGTGATCCAATCTGTGACCTCTCCTATAATCTTTAAAGGATAAATGGATCGGTAAGAACGCGTTAAGTTACCGGGAAATTTCTTATCCGTTACATTTGGGTCATCTTCAAAATCACCAGTGGGTAAAATCACATATATTCTCTCCTTTGCATTTCCTTTTGCTAGAGAAGCTGCCAGCCCTGCACCTGAAATATTGGCTGTAAAATATATATGATTCATTTGCAGATCCTCTTGATAATTGGATTGACCGCCTGGGTTTAAAAAATCTCCTACCTTAAGATCTGCCTTAGTCCCATGATAAAATGGTCCCCTGTCTTTAGGAAAAACTTTACTTTGATGCTCTAGCGTTTTAAATTTAGCATAATTAACTTCATCGCCCATTGCCATATAAATGGCAGCTATCTCGCTATAAAGCGTCTGATAAGCACGCCAGACATTGTCATCATCAACTGTCATCGCATGATCCAAGGCTTCTTTTAAATACTTTAACTGTTCCAGCTGATCCGGCATGAACCTAGCGTAATGATATTTGGTGAAAAACTTTTCAAAATCACTAGTTGAATGATCAACTGCACTTAAGAAGGTGCTCTTAGCAGCTTCAATATTTCCTTCAGCTTCCTGTTTCATAGCAGCCATGCATAACTTGATTATTGGATTCGTCGTTGGATTAAATAAAACTGGCATACCCACCTCTCCAAGTAAAAATTAAGTAGACTTAAGAAGATTGCTTACACATTCATACCTTATTTGTAATTCTTGTAATTCTTGTAATTCTTGTAATTCTTGTAATTCTTGTAATTCTTGTAACTCTTGTATTTCTTGTATTTCTTGTATTTCTTGTATTTCTTGTATTTCTTGTATTTCTTGTATTTCTTGTGTTTCTTTTATTTACTCGTCTGTTGTTTTACTTTTACCCAGATTTCACTTTTATAATTGGGATTTGTCGTGTCGGGCGATTCATGCCATACGATTTCGGGTCCTTCACAGGCTTCATAGATAGATGCTGGAAACCATTCTGAGTAAATTCGACCCCAAATTTCTTGTAGGGTTTCTGGAAATGGCCCTAATGACTCAAAAACTGCCCATGTTCCCTTTTCCACATCTAGAATATCAAAGCTTGAAATAGGACTTGATTCATTTGGATCAAATTTGGTTGTGGCTACGCCGATATAATGGTCCAGTTCTCCCTTTTCTTCCATTCTTTCCTCGGAAAAATGGGTAGATGCACTAATAATCCCCTTTGGTTCCACATTGGAGAGGCCTTTCAAATATTGGATGATTTCAGGTGTTAGTCTCTGGTAAATGGATGCGATCTCAGGGTTAACGCCACTAAACACGATAGGCACTCTTTTCATAAATCCAATAATATTAAATGCTTCTTTTTCAACGATACGATAATTCATTTCTATACCTCCACTGATAGATAGTTTAAAGGTCAATTTTGGATAGGCTTTAATCATTGCTGCATTCCCTTTTACTTCAGATGGCAGTATGCCATGAATCTGTTGAAAGGCTCTTGAAAAAGCATCGGCAGAGTTATAGCCATATTTAACAGCAATATCGAGCACTCTTTCCTCGAGTTGCTTTAAATCTTGAGCGGCCAACGTCATGCGTCTTCTTCGTACATATTCAGATAGACTAACACCCGCTAAAAATGAAAACATCCTTTTAAAATGATACTCTGAACAAAGTGCTATTTTAGCAACCTCGTTATAGTCAATTTCTTCTGTAAGATGCTTTTCAATATAATCCAAGGCCATATTCATACTTTTAAGCGAATCCATAATTCACCTCCTTTTCAAAACCATCTTATCTAATTCTGAGGATGTGTATCCGATAATCTGTGCACAATAAAGTCGGATTTGAGTAATGATATATACTATCACTCACCAGATAACATTAGCCCCTACGGTGGACCGGTCCTCGCTTTGCTGTGGAGCCACCTTCGTAGCTAATGTTATCTGGTGAGTTAGGATTCATATAATTAATTCAAACGATTTATAGTAGTTAATTAATCAATTAAAAATATGTCATCAAAGGCAATCTCAATTGTATCTAATAGTATAGACTTATACACTTTGTCGATCCCCAAGAATGTGCCCGTTATCTGAATGTACTCTCCATGATCATAATAGGTTATGGAAATAATTTCACCTTTATTTAACTGTGATATTTTCTGATTAAGTTCATCAGATCTATCTTCACTTAATTCTATCTTCTCTAGAAATTGCAATGCTTTCTCTTTTTTCTCTAACGCTTCAGTTAAACCCTTTACTGCTGCAAAAGGTAAGAATTGCTTTGCCCTTTCAGATAGTGGCATAGGTGACTTCGGTTTACTCCCCACTTTTGTGACCTCCTATCTGGCGATTGCGTTCTCTAGTCATTGCAGATGTTTCAAAGTTCATGCCTTTTAAAATACTGTTTTTGCCATATTTTTTCTTTATATCAAGGACTGCTTTTTGAACACGACGATTTTTATCTGAATTTTCAGCAGCGTTATTTTCTGAGCTTTGACCCTCAATTTGATCAAAGAAGCTGAGCTGAGCAGAGACACTTTCATCAGCATCTATCACTTGATTGCAGGTTATATTTACACGTCTAATCATTTTTGTTTTATCTACCGTCCTATTGTAAAGTGCGACCACTGCTGGGATAATTATACGATCTACACTTGTTGGAACCACAAATTTAGCAGTTCCCCTAGAAGGATCAGCATGCAGGCTATTTGAATAGCCTACATAGATGGTAACAGAGCTAGTGACGAGTTTCTTATCGACCAAATCCAAACACATTAGATCCATCATCTCTCTTACAATCAGTCTGCCCTCATCGAAATCATAATCTCTCATGAGCACTTGCCCACTGGACAAGCAATTGCTTTTAGAGCGATAGCCTTTGATATCCGCCATAGTTACAGGCTCACGTCCCCAAGCATGGTCGATTAAAAGTTCTGCATCTATACCAAATAGTTCGTATAAAAAATTCTCATCCATTTCAGCGATTTGTCGCATGGTCTGAATGCCATAACGCGCTAGTGTTCTCGCTGTTCCTTTACCGATACGCCAAAAATCAGTCAGTGGACGGTGCTCCCACAGCTGGATTTTAAACGATGCTTCTGTAAGCTCACTTATAAAATCCTCAGAGTGTTTTGCGGTTATATCTAAGGCAATTTTTGCTAAATATAGGTTCGTACCTATGCCACAGGTCGCTCTAACGCCTGTTTCTTTTAAGATGACGCTCATCAGCATTTGAGCCATTTCTTTTGCAGTCATATGATAGGTAGTCAAATAACTGGTTAAATCCAAAAAGGCTTCATCTACAGAATAGATGTGAATGTCCTCCTTAGAAATGTATCTCAGATAAATTTCATAAATATCTGCTGAATAATCGATGTATTTTTGCATTCTAGGAGGTGCAATGATATAGTCTACCCCTTTTGGGATCTCAAACAGACGACAACGATTTTTTATACCAAGTGCTTTCATTGAAGGTGTAATGGCCAAACAAATGGTCTTTTCAGAGCGTTCAGGATCTGCAACTACCAAATTGGTGGTCATCGGATCAAGTCCACGTTCGACACATTCAACTGAAGCATAAAAGGATTTTAGGTCGATGCAGATATATGCGCGTTCATTCATTTTACACCTCCTCAGCCAATTGATTTCCATATATATTATAACTTTTTTGACGAAAAAGAACAAATGTTCTTTTTATAAAAAAACCGTTGCTCTAACCAAGCTTGTAAGTACATGATTAGTCCAACGGTTTAAAGATGAAATGTTACTGATTAAGTTATTTATAAATGATATTATCACTCTACCTGTTATCCATATTTAAGTTATTGGTCCTCTGTCAAGAAAACGGAGAGCTTAAATATAATAAGCTCAGCATTTGATTAAACAGCACATTTTCCCTCATAATCCATCGGCGACATAAGTTCACAATGATTATGAATTCTTCTTGTATTGT
>Ga0207420_1000318_pt1 | contig 59693 bp, 47 predicted proteins | sample ThiBio_inoc_biof_FD_183941 | JGI IMG/M metagenome (GOLD analysis project Ga0207420, IMG submission 183941) | Wastewater bioreactor microbial communities from Cape Town, South Africa - Thiocy_inoc_biof (SPAdes) | ecosystem: Engineered > Bioremediation > Thiocyanate > Unclassified | place: South...
CCGGCGTGCTACACTCCCTGTCGTCTTTCGTTGAACAGATAAGCCGGTGATGATAGGTCACTTTCAAAGAACACTTGCCTAATCCTTGCCAAAGGGACGATTAATATACTACCTTGACTGGCGCACCATGAATATAAATTATATACCCTTCTGGACAGTGTATGGATATTTACTTCGCTGTTTGTTTTCCCTCTTTATTACTATTATATAAGGTTGCTGACGACAGATACGAAGATACAATATAAGTGGTCCTGGCTTGTTTTGCCATCGGTACTGCTGACCATCTACAGTGTAGTGATTTACGTTTTAATGACACCTGCTGAAGTGGAGTCGTTCATTCAAGCCGTCATGTACAAAAAAAGCGGCTACGAGCCTTATTCTCCATTGGTACGGTTGCAGATTCTGCGTGGATATCTGTTTAAAGCCCTCTTTTTTATTCAAGTTATTTTATCGGGCTACTTCGGTTTCAAACTCATGGATACGTACAACAAACGAGTAAAAGCGTTTTACTCCGATATTGGAGGAAAAGACTTAACTCCCATGAAATGGGTGCTTGCAGCGTTCCTGTTAGCCTCGTTAGTTTCGTTGGTTGTAAGCAGTATTGGAAAAAACTATTTCATTTCGCATCCCTTGTATCTGTTTATACCTTCCGTAATTTATTCCGGCTGTATATTTTTCAGTGGTTACGTGAGTTATATGCAACTGTTTACGATTGAGTATTTTACCCGAAATGTCAACGAATATGAATTCAATAAGATTTTTAATGGGAAAAAAACCGCCGCCCATTATTATATCCCCGGGTTGGACAATCTGAAATCGCTACGGGATCAGTTGATCTATTTGTTTGAGAAAAAGGAAATTTTTAAAAATCCAGAGCTAAAGATCACTGATGTTTCTTTGTTGTTGAAAACCAATCGTACTTATGTTTCGAGGGTGGTCAACGAAGAACTCAATACCAGCTTTTGCGATTTGGTGAACAGTTACAGGATAACTTATGCCGAAGAGTTGCTTCGTTCGCCTTTGAAAGCCAATTCACTATCGATCTCTGAAATTGCGCGAATGTCGGGTTTTTCGAGTGAGAGCTCTTTCTACCGGGTTTTTAAAAACAAAAAGGGTGTCTCTCCAAGTGCTTTTAAACAACTTAGATATAATCCGTTACCCGTTAATTAAAGAGAGGCAGGATATTCCTGCCTCTCTTTAAATTCTAACGGAACACCTCCTTACTCGCAATCCACAACGCGCCGCACGTCTAAATGAATTCCATAGTAAGCGAATGCTTCCACAATTATTGTTGTTTCTTTGCCTTTGTAAGTAGTAAATAGCCCGGGTGCCGGGTTGCCGCTTGGAGCAGTATTGTATCCCTGAATTTTTACCGATTCGGCAACATCCTGCAATATCGCTCCATTGAGCGCAGCGAGAGTAATGGTAACTTTACCATCAACAACCGGTGAAAAAGTAACGGTTCCGACTAAATAACTCTGACCTGCATAAATATTGATAGGAGTATTGGCCACATAAGGGGTATAAGTTGCCCAGTTGCCTTGCGCTACATATCGGGAACCTGCCGCCCAAGCTGTTTCGTCTTTATAGCATACATCTACCGGCGGTTCTTCGGGTGGGCATTCCTGTATGCAATATTCGAATTTCATAAACCAGTTTTTACCGGTTTTTACGCCTTCGCCAAAGGCTGTTTCGCTTTGTACAATTTTACCGTTAACTACTTTTACCACCTCGGCATGAGCTGCAACACACACACATCCTTCGGGAAGTGAGCTCAGCGGAATTTCAAAATAATAGAAGTTTTGCAGCTCGTTAAATTCAACCTTGTAGGGGAATTGTCCCGGAACAAGATTGCCTTGTTTGTTTACCGGCAACTTGTCGCAAGCTCCAACAAAAAGATGCAACACTTTCAATTTCCAATCTCCTGTAGCTTCATAAGCAACAAACAATTTCTCTTTGTTGTTAACCACATACACTTTTCCGGCTTCGTAATGTTGCCCTGCCAAGAGGCGAACTTCTTGTACGTCGCGACAGGGATCTACACATGGAGGAACTTCTACTGCGCGCGTCTCTGCAATAACGGCAACAGCATTCTCTTCCTCCGCAAGATTCAAATCATTGGAACAGGAAGAGTACGTGATAGCAATTGCCGATACAACAACAAATGCAAAAAGTATAACAATTTTTCTCATAGATAATAATTTTTAAAAGATAAAACATTAAGAAAATAAAAAAATCTCCAGTCGTAAAAATAGATACGAACCATTTTTTTTGTTATAACTAAATAGACAATTATTTGAATAATAAAGGCATTAACATTTTTGAATTGTGATTATGCGAGCATTTCAATACATTAATTACTACATATTCAATGTGTTAATAAACAAATAATTTAAATTAATTTTTTGTTGTTCCTCCGGATAAGGTTTAATGAAAAAAACCGTATAAGCAAAGTTATACGGTTTTCAATTTTTTTAAGATGGGGGGAGGCTATAGCGGTATAAACCGCTTACGTCTCTGATTAAGGATTGAATGCTTGAATGGATTTTGTAGTTAAATCGATATACATTTTCTCCGTGTCGCCTAATATTATAGGATCGGTCAACTTGTATGAATTCCAATACGTTTCTGTCGTCGGATTTGAAATTTTAAAAATATGGGTTATGATTCGTCCGTCGGGCTTAATGGTGCACTCCCCGTCGTTGTTGAATTTAATTTCCTGCAATTTCGGAGTTCCGGTTAAAGTCCCATCTTCCGTCAATTGATTGTCATAATAGAAGTAATAGGTGCTGTTTGCCGGTCCTTTGAACGTAGGATAGGCGGTCACAGCTACATATTCTCCTGAAACCGGTTGGCCTGTAGCCCAGTTTACGATAGTGACCGGAGATATTTTCAGTTCTTTGCCCGACAAGGTAAAACAATAGCAGTTATTGCTTCCTAATGTGCCTGTACCAATCAACTTTACTTTCTGTTTATATTCAATTGGCTGCTGGAGAGGATTCCCCATAGTCTTATACTCCACTATAATCTCACTTGACGCGGGCGTATTCTCCGGCAGGATCAACATATATTCTAGCGTACCCGTTGTCCTTACATTATAAGGAGTATAAACATCGGTACCCAACCGAACGAGGACGGTTGATTCACTAATATCCTCTCGGACAAGCCCCTCGAATTTGAAATTGATCATTGCCCGCCGATGGCTTAGTTCAACGGTTATTTTTTTTGCAATAGGATTCAGCTGGCTTTTAGGCCTGTACAATATATCCTGAGCAGTCAAATCATCTCTATTAGATTGATTCTTAGCAACAGTTTTGTCTTTTGTGTCGGGATAAAGCCAGGCTTCCGCCCAAGGTTTGAAATAGTTGGGGAAAAAATAATCTGATCCGGGCTTCCAATTTCCATCGTTATCACTGTCTGTCACACCGGTAAACGATCCCGGCCCATACGGAGTGGGAACATCTCCATTATATAAAGTAAAATCTAATTTCCATTTACTTCTGCCTGTTATAAAGTTTTGGTCATCTTTTGTCCGTGTTGGATCTTCAACCGTATTCACGGAATAGGTGACACCACCGACCGTTGCCCTGGTAGCGGCGGGTGTTCCCACTGCACCCAATCCCAATGCAATACCCTCTATCTGTTGCATATCATCTCCGATATTAACTTCGTCCGTCTTACTGCATCCGGCAAGATTGAAGGCCAATATCGGGGTAATCATGTATATATAAAAACTATGTTTCATGCTTCACTTTTATTTATAAACTATCAAAATTAATCGCCAAACACCTTGGAACCATTGGGATAGGTAGCTTTGTCGGTATTGGTAAACTTTTCTTTATTGCTTTTCAGCGTAGTAACATTCAGGTAGCGGTCACCTTCCGCTTTTATCTTATCAGACACGACAACAGGACTCACAATATCAAACTCACGAGCCATCCAATCTGCTTGCTTCTCGCCGTTCAAACCACCATCCAGCAGCCACGAAATTGTAACCAGCTGTGCGACGGTGTTTATCTCATATTTCCCGGTTTCAGTATTCTGTACAGGCAATTGAAACGGTACACCCACATGATTTCCGTCGGGCTGTGGAAAACCGGAAATGGTAACGGTAGCCATCAGATCATAACCTTCGGGCGTAAGGGTTACCAGATAATCGTGATTTGCCTTCAATATGATGTCCGTTCTGTTGGGGATATACATGATTCCCCGGTAATCGTCGGCGGAATTTCCTGCTGTACCCACCGTCACCAAGCCTATTTTCATCCGTTCGTCATTATCTAAATTCGGCCCGAATTGAATACCGGCTGGCAGTATCATTTTTGCGTTCAGTGCGCCTTTATCTTCGCAATATGCCCAGAAGCCAACGCCTCTCGATCCTTTTCCATCTCCAAGATCAACCTTCTCAAGTTCAAGAAGGAGTGATTTAATGATCAGTCCGTTGGCATTCTGTCCCGCCAATCGGAAGGTGATCCTGCTCTGCTCATGCTCAAACACCAACGGCACAGGTGCAGTTGTTGGCATAATGTTCTCCGTACTGCCCGTCGCTCTCAAACGGTTCGCCTGTTTGTAATCATCGTATTTCCGCTGGTCGGTGATGATTTGCGCCCTGCCTTGGGACCCCTCAGCCGGCCATAGAGCCTCCAATTGAGTGATATAGGTCTGATCGGGAGTGAAAAAGAAATTGCCGGTAAATGTACCGCCCGCATAAGTATAGGCATAGTTTGGGTGGGTTACCCCTCTGCTTGTCGTAATCTTAACGGTTATCTCATCTCCATTTTCGAAAAACACATTACCGGTTGCCCGTGTATGGATCACCTCTTCATTCATGCTCTTCACTGAGGGAAGAAAGGTGAGTTGCTGTCCTTCTGCCGGCTCTATAGGCTCAACAGCGTTATCCCGGCACGAACTGAATGATGCCGCAACTCCTAAAACCAATAAGGCATATAATAATCTTATCTTCATAATCAAATTCTCATTTTTTGACATTCAACGGTGTTTCCCATACTAACGTCGGATAGTTGGAAGGAGTGCTTCCCAGATTGCCCCAGTAATTACCCAACGTACTGTTGGCTTTAGGCCATTCAGCGGTTGTACCCCATGACGGCCATGATGCCGAACTGAATTCACTTACTCCGCTTTCCGCATTTTCTTTCAGATCGGCAGTAAAGCTACCCGATACTCTTGTTCCGGTAGGCGTAGGGGTAACTACATTGGCAAATCCTTTGGCAACATCCTCCGGCTCTGTAGCAGGAAGTGTCGGTTTTACATACCCTTCCGCCGTAGCTGTCGTATAGCTGTTGGTTATCGTACCGCCTTTGAGCACACCGGCAAAGGCGCCTACCCATACATTTTCTCCTTTCGAGGCATCGTCTGTATTTACCTTTACACTTCCGCCCGATACATACGAATCTTTTATCGCACCTTTATAGTCCTTGTCGCTGCCCACCGTTCCTGCAAAGCCGCCTACGACCACATTGTTTCCCCTCACCGTAATCACAGGCTCGGATACTTTGCAGCCCTGTATATTACTGGTGCCTCCTCCTGTGTAATCTTTTATCAGATCAGCCAGCAAAGCATCGATCACCGATTGGGGGAGCCCTGGAGGCAGACTCGCTGCCAATTCATCTCTGAGTGCCGCTATTCTCTGCTCAATTTCCTCAGGCGTTAACGCCCTGTTAAGTTGTCCTACCAGGCTGCCTACATGTAGTGTCTGGTTTTCATCGGGATTTGTTACAGTAATTACCGGTTCCTCCAAATACAGGTTTTTGACCATCGCGCCATCGCCGGTCACACTTCCGAATAAACCGACATTCCTATCTGCCTGAATACCTGTAATTTTCATATTCTTCACCGCGTGTCCTCCACCGTCATACGTACCTGTCAGGTTTACCGGAGTCCAGTTCACCACATCTTTCAGATCGACATCACATACCTGATATCCTCCACCTCCGGCTGATGCCAACGACGCGACATCGTATATTAAATTGTCCGACGTAGGGATAAACATCTCCCCCGTAGTAATATTGTAGCCGTAACGATACACATTGCCTTCCTGGATATTTAAATCTTCGGGAAAGAACAAGGTCAGTTTATCGCTTTGGAGCAATACATCGCCCTTTTTGAAAGTATTGTCGTTGTGATTGGGAGTATCTCCATGATGCGGATTATTTATACTCTTCGGATCATTATTTCTCCAGATGTAAGAAGTATAGCGTTGTACATGCGATCCGCTGGATGCAGGATCTGGTGTACCGCCATAAGGCTGTGCTACGATATCCACCCAGTTCTCGCGTCTATCTTCTGCGTCACCCTGGGGATCAATACCCGGTACCAACTTCACCTTACCATCCTTCCCATCCGTATTTTCCGGGAAAAGACTTTCATTATCAGACACCAGCACCACTTGTATCTTGACGGTTTGCTGGGGTACCAAATTCAAACTTACATAATAAGCATTCGTGGGGTTCACATTGGCCTGTGCCCGGTAAGGAATGTAATACTGCCGGGAGTAATCGCCTTCGGTGATGGGATATCTTTTCTCATCGTTCTTTGATTTGAAGGTATAATCATTGGCATCGGAATTATAGGGATAGAAAGCCACGATGGTCATCCGGTCGTAGATATAGATATCACCCTTATCTTTCGGCACTATTTTTCCATCAAGCACTTCACATTCCAAATTGCGGACATACGGTTTGGTGAGGTCATTGGCGCTATAATCGTCCTGATAATAGATATATAACCCAACATTTTTTTTACCACGGTTATCTTTACTTATCTCGTCAACCGTCAACTCAGCCAATCGGGTAGAGGGTTGATCCACACTGCCTATATATAAGTTGAGCAGCGTGCCGTCCGCCTTTATCGGCTGTTCGTGCTCCAAACGGTCATCCGAACAGCTGTAGAACGCTACGGTCAGGAGCACTGCACACGCATAAATGATATATTTCATTGTTCTCGTCATAACATTTTCGCTTTTAAATTAAGGTTTCGTTGCTATCGGCCAGGAAGATCTATTCGGATCCAGCTTAAATTTCCAGGGTGAAGGAACCGCAGTTAATGCGTCATTTAATTTACCAATCGTTTCATTACCACGGATCACCGAAGCCACCAAGTCGGCGCTATTTACGGCCGCACCGGCCGGATTATTTCCTATCGCTAACTCTCCGCTCACGGCCTGATTCTTTCTTGCCGTACCGGTGAGCCAGAAACAACTGTTTACAATAGATGTACCGGATACTGATGTTCCTGCAATACCACCCAACGTGGCTGCGCCCTTGTTCAGCATACCCACATTCAGGCACGCTGTGATAGCGCCTGCCGTTGTATTTTGGTTATTTCCCACAATACCTCCAACGGTTGTGCCTCCCGAAACATTCCCGGTGTTTACGGCAGCCACGATTGTTCCGCCGGTACTGTTTATCCCGCAGATACCACCGGCTATTGTTTGACCGGAAGCAGGTTCAATATTGGCTCCATTCGTTACCGCCTCTATCTTTCCGCTGTTGGTCCGGCAAACGGCACCGATAGCGTCGGTCCCGTTTCCTTTTATCAGGCCCGAAGCAATACGGAAATTCTTTAATGTACCACTGTTCTCAGTAAACAGTCCGTTGCCGTTAATATTGAGGTTCAGGATATCATGTCCGGCTCCGTCCAATACAGAACCTGCGGGGAATGTTGACGGCGTGATGGATACGGCCGTGTTACCCATATCGAGCCCTTTGGTAAGCCGATATTTCTGATTATCCGGCTTTCCTTCATCATTTACCATCAGAGCAAACTGCAGAGGCGTGGAAATCTCTAAGACATCTCCATTTTTCTTCATGCCATATTTACCAAAATTGAGAACCTCGAGAACAGCATCGGAGGGCGCAATATCAACATTATCCGCTAATAACCCGCCTTCGGTATAGAGGTCTGCCGTAAGTGTCCCGGCTTCAATAGCCGAAAGTTTATCAGGCAGGGTGACGAAGTCAATTTTGTTTGCTCCGTTGTCCCATCTTCCTTCACCGATGTATTGATATGTTTTATTGTCGGTATGTTTGTACTTCAATACCATTTTGGTAATTTTACTATCGTCATTGGCAACCTTGTACTCGTCGGTGTTAAGTGTCAGGGTCTTTGGCTCGTAGCCCCATTCGGAAGTACCTCCTTGGGTATTCCAATCTTTCAACGTCAATTTTATCTCCGTAATTTTCAGTCGGTTGATTCTGAATGTTAAATCATAGGCAAGGCCGGGACTCAGGATGAAATCGTTCCCTTTATCAGTCTGGGGAAATCGAATAGGAGTCAGGTCCTCTATCGTTGCGACATAGTCGTCAATTTTTAAATAGGATAATATCTGCTCGGCATAGGTAGTCAGGTTCGCTCCATTGGGAACTAAATAATGGGTTTGCGCCGTTGTTGTGATGTCTGAGAAGCTATACTCCGCCGATGCATAGTTTGTTGCATTTCCTTCGTTGAATATATTGTAGGTGCCTCTGTTCACAATTGGACCATTGGTTTCCGACCGTGAAAACCGCATAGTTACTTTTGTGGGTTTTGTATCCTCTACACTACCATCCACTTCTATCTTCACATCCACCCGTGTCATCAGGTGTTTGAAGGTGATGTATTTTACAGGATCATCGGATTTTCCGGACTTCAGTGTTTTCCCGTCCCCCTCTGTACCTTTACCTAATAGCACATCGTTACCACGTGCAGTACCTGCCGTTAAAGTGATGTCTCCATTGGCATCCGCTGTTACTGTATGTGCGAACAGGTTGATTGCTTTTTTCCCTAGCGGGTAGTAAACGTTGCCGTCCAGTTTATTCCTTCCCTGATCTTTCCCGTGATCACCAATTGTTATCGGACGGTTTATAAAGTAATTCGATACAGGAGCATCAACTGTTCTGGCCGTAAGGAAGAAATTAACTCCGTTAGTACTGTAAGCCTCCAGCGGATAACCGGTAGTTATTAGCTGTCCGTTACCCGGATCACCGGAATCTCCTAATGCCCGGGTAAGCATTCCGTTTAGCTCCACCGGCACATCGCCCTCAGTCGGTGGTGCATCCACTACCGGATTGGAAGAACAGGAAGCGATGATTCCCGCGAACAGGGACGCTGCTATATATTTATAGAATTGTTTCAACATATCTTTCTGCATTTAAATCATTCAATCGTAACGGTACTTTTTCCTTTATAATCCCATTCCACCAATTGCCCCTCCAGAATAATACCCGTTTCGGGGTCGGGAATAGGTACATACTTCACTTTGATGGTCAGCTTGGTTGTTTTACCCATTTCGAGAGTGGCTCCTATCCCGGGAACAACCTCAAATTCCGTTATTTTGGCCTTCTTGATAATTGTACTAATCGGGGCAGTTCCTGCAGAATTTAACTCCTGAATCGTGATAGATACATAACTATTGTCCTGCGTACCGGGCAGTAAAAAACAGTCGGTATAGGTAGAAAGATCTGCCGTTAATGTGATAGGTGAACTGATATGGGTACGTACGATTTGTTCTGTCCCTGTGCCATCTAACGAGGTCCATACTTTAGGTGAAGTGGTCTGAAGCAAATCGAATTCCCCGTTTTTCACCTTAGTGAGGACTTTCAATTCCGTAATCCTCAATTGATTCGGATTGGGAAACTGACTTTCCGGTATCGGTTTTCCGTCTTTATCCACCAATTTAACCTCGATATCCAACTTCGCCATCGCATGCTGGAATTCACCCAGGGAAACAGCCTTGTCCGGATTAGCTTTCGCAGTTTCCTTGTTGAAAGCACCTACGGGTTCGGTATAGAGAAAATCGGGAAAAGATTCCGTACTATTGGCCGAAACCTTTAATGTGTTCGTTCCGGTTATACGAGTCACCCTGGCATCACCGCCGGTTCCGGAGTATGGGCTGTATGCGACAAAAGCCAGGTACTCGCCGGGATTGAACGGCCAATATTGAAGTGGTGCAAAAGCCACTTCTTTCTCTCCGTTCAGCAGGTCTGTATTTGTACCGGTTGCCCGCACATGATCGAGATAATAACCCGTTCCAGTCCAACTGACAACATCAGTAAGATTACTGTCCGTAGCTTTTGCCGCCACAATTCCAATGGATTTGTTGTTTATTGTTTCTGTTGCCCGGGTCTGGACCTGGATGTCCACCGATACCGGGAGCGAAGATGCCGAAAGGGTGATCGGCACCTTTTCCTCCGTGTCGGGAGTGACGGATTCTTTGTCGCAGCCCGTAAAAACGAGCAGCGAGCAAAGGCTCCCTATATATGCGTAATATCTTCTTTTCATCTTCTAATCCTTTAGAAATTAGTCAATCGTAATACTGCCGTTAGCTCCGGGTACCCATTCGGCAATTTTTGCGGAGAGTTTCAAGCCCGTTTTCGCCAAGGTGATATTCAAGATATGATGTTTCCCGGCTTCGAAATTGAATGAACCGGTCCATTTCGCATCATATTCAATACCGTTCAGCGTTACTTTTACCAACGTGGTGTTCGTTCCTTTCGTTTGCGGCAGAATCAATGCATGGTAACTTAACTCGGCATTTTTTGTAACTCCCGGTGACACTTCGACATTCGTATTTGCAGGTGTAATATTTGTAGGTGTGAGAGACTCGGAAGTAGAGAGATCGGAAACGACTCCCGTAGAGATGTTTACCGTTCCCTGCTGCATAAAGCCCACTAACTGTACCAGTGAAACACCATTTTTTATTTCATTCGGGGCAAATCCTGTACCGGAGATAATATTCACCGTCACTTTGCTCAATATATGGTTGAATGTTAAATCAACATTGGCATTTTTGTTTGCAATAATACCATCCTTAGCTACAAGGATATCATTTTCGCGGGTCGGATCACTCTTACCGTTCATATCCCAGCTAAAGGTATTCCCTGTAGTAATATTAGAAACGGTAGACGGGTATACGCCTACGATTCGGTCGCCATTGGCAAAATCATCCCTGAACCAGGGTGTTCCGTCAGAAATTAATTCTTTTTTACCGTCAACCGTATTCACGGTATAATTCTTGTTATCCGTAACAGTAGTTCCATTACCTAAGTCATAGAGCTTGATTACATCACCTTCTTTAAATCCGGTAACGCTTGTAGGACTTTCATTGAAGGAATAGTGAAGTTCCACCGGGGTCTGATCCTGCCAGTCAGTTACTTTCACACTTACCAATACTTCCGATCCTTTTATGGTAATATAGAGGTGGGTTATCTCACCTGCGTTGTAAACTACAGCATGATCATACGTAACATTGTATGTACGCGTACCAATCTGCACCCTTGCCACCGTATTGCCGGCAGGAATTTTCTGTGCCTGCAAATAAGAGCGGGTTGAGATTTCAGTATTATCCGGTTTATCAAGTTGGATCGTTCCGGTCTTAGTCCCCGGCGTGTAAACACCCTTATCCAGACTTCCATCGTATGAATAGCCCGGCAGATATATATCGGCAGTTTTTAACTGAGCTGCCGTATAGGTATCAGACGACCGCAAAACAACTTTTACCTGCGCTACCGCGTGTACCATATTAAAGTCGATTCTCGTACCCGTAGAACCTGTTCCACTGGAATTATCCACCGGAGTAGCCACAATATAATCTTTCGACTGGTTGTACCCTGCGGTACTGTTCACGGCAGCACGCTCCATCTGGGCATAGATCTTTCCGGTATTGGGCAGCTCTTCCCAGAATAACGGATTACTTGCATCTGAATAAGCCCAAGTGGTTCCGTTATAGGTGAAATCTCCCCGCACGGCTTCACGCGTTCCTGAGGTTACCTCCGTAAAGAGGTAAAGTCGGTCTCCATTAATAATATTACTGTTCGTTCCAGTACCACTCGGAGTGCCAATCTTTACTTCAGCTTCATGGTCACCACCCTTCTCCCAATCTTTCAAACTTACGGTTATATCCACACCGGATTTCTTAATATTCAGACTGATTACGTGGTGTTTGCCCTGTTCATAAGCGAAAGCAGAGGCATCTTTTACTTCATACACATGTTCGTTTATTACTACTTTTACCAAAGTAGTTCCGGCTGCGATGGTTTGATGAGGAAAGATAGCCACACGATCTTGTGGAGTAGCAGCTCCCTGCTTTTCAGGAGTGATATCGCCCTTGCCTGTTCCTACTGTATATTCTCCTGTAGTTTCATTCAACGAACCGAAGTTAAGATACTCTGGCAAGATTACGATAGCGCCCTGCAAGTTCGTGGTAGTATAGGTGCCGTCGCTGGAGTTCAGTTTGACCGTCACTTTTGTACCTACATGCTTCATCTCCAGATGAACGCCGTTGTATAATTCCACACCTGTGGTTTTACCCACCAGGTAATCGGGCATTTGTGTCGAATTCAATGCCGGAGCATAAGTAGATGTCGCTTTGAAGTCAACCTTCGGCCCGGTAAAGCTTTCCCAAAAGAGAGGAGATCCGCTTTTTTCCCATTTCGTTCCGTTAAAAGTAAATATTCCTCCTTCACTATATTCAGTAGTACCCTGATCTTTGGTGTAAAGCTTCAGTTCGGCATCTTTTTCGAAACCGGAGTTTGTACCTGTGCCGGCAATTACATTGACTACATCGTAATCTCTGGTAGGTCCTTCCGTCCAATCCTCGATACTGGCCGTGATCAGGGCGGGAGTGGTTTTTAATGTCAGGTTGAAGGTGTATTTGGACCCTCCTTTCAACTCAAGTCCCGATTCCATCTTTGCCGTATATACCCCGCCGTTTGCCGTAGTCACTTCGAAAGTGACGCCTTCGGCGGCTTCACGCGGAAGGAGAATGGCACGACCGGTATAAGAGGCTGAGAGAGGAATAATGATATTATCCTGCACACTTCCGGCATCTACGGTCAGCACATCGGTCAGCAGGTTGTAGTTTCCTGTAGTTTTCATTCCTTTGATTACCAGTTTGCTATCGGTTAAATCGATAGGGCTGTCGGTTTCTGTACGCAGATTGACCGTAACCATTGTCAACCGGTGATGGAACACCAAATGGGCATCCTTCTTGTTCTTGCTGTTAGCAGTGGAAGCATCCACATTTTTATGCTCCGCCGTCATCAGGTCTAACCTGGCAATATCTGACTGTCCCGATACATTGACGGGATAAGTGCGGTAGTCGGACAACCCCGTATAGGGATAATAACTCTTAAAGGTTACTTCACTACCGTCGATAGGGTAATACATCTTCTGGCTCTCCGATTCAGGATTAAATTGGACACTGCCCGACCCTGCGGAAGCAGCCTTATACTGCCGGTTAGTGTAAACGGGCGTTGCTGGGGTTGATGTACTCAACATGGTTATCCCTATCAGGTCGTCGGCTTCCCAGTCCGTGTTGGCAGCGCGGGTTTTCGACTCGACGTCCGTGGAAAGGGCGGCGCCGGCCGAAATGATCACGGCGTCTTTTTCATCGGTGGACGGCGAATTGAAATCTTCGGTGTTGCAGCCCGTTGCCAATACGGCCAACAGTGCTCCGCCCAAGAGTGATTTATATATGTTTGAAAATGATTTACGTCTCATATCTGATCAAAATTTATTAGTTGCTCGGTTTAATTAATGTAATTCAACATCGATATCAGGAATTTTATTCCAGTCCACAATTGAAGCGGACAATACAACGCCGGTCTTGTTCAGCGTCAGGTTCAGCATATTGTGTGCACCTGCGGCAAAGAGTTTATCCGCCGGCAGCTTGACTTCGAACTTTGCGTCGCCAAGTTTCACCGTTACCATCACGGTATTGCCGGTGATGGTTTGCGGCATTACAAACGCTTCATAGCTGAATACTACCGTTTTACCCTCCACCGTATATACCTGCGCCAATTTCACCGGAGTGAAGGCGGCGGTAACATTCCCTGTGGGAGTGGCCGTACCGTTGACTACATTTACCGTACCCGACAGTTTGAAGTTATTCATCTCTACCACGCTCGGTCTGATTTCATCCGATGTGAATCCTTCCCCTGCGATCAGGTTGATGGATACCTTGCTCAATACGTGTTTGAATTCGAAATCCACATTCCCGTCGGCTTGGATCTCTCCTAAATTTCTGTTTGCCACGGGAGCTGCTACCATAATATCATCGGCATGCGCGTTGGTAGTCCCTGTGTTCTTGCATGTCCAGTTGAAAGTGCTTGCACCTTTAGCGAGAACAGAGACAGTAGCGGGATAGACAGCCGTGATCAAATCACCTGTTTTGAAATCATCCCTGTACCAAGGGGTTCCCGTCGGACTAAGCGTACCGTGAGCCGGCCCGCCCTCGTATTTATAAATATTGTTATTGTCCTCCACGGAATTTTCGCCGGAAGCCAGCTTGTAGAATTTGATCTCGTCGTTATTCTCAAATCCGGCCGATGCCTTATTGGCTACCGTAAAGAACAGCCCGTTGAATTCCAGTGGCGGCAGTTCTGTCCAGCCTGTTACTTCCACGCTTATGCTCAGACCTGTCTTTTCGATGGTGATGATCAGGTTGGTCACTTTCCCCGCTTCATATTCAATAGCGGCTGGAGTGGTGTTTTTAACCGTGTAAGTGCGGCCATCGATCTCCACTTTTACAAGATCCTGCCCTAAAGCAATGGTTTGCGGTTGCAGATAGGATGAAGTGTTCGGGACATCGAGAGAGATGGGCCCTTTGTTGGTGCCGGGTACATATATCCCCTTATCCAGCCGTCCGCCGATAGTATAGCCGGGCAGCGTGATCTTGGCGCCCGACAGTTTACTTTCGTCGTAGGTAGCAGAGCGGAGCATCACGTTCACTTTCGCCACCTGATGCGCCAGCTTGAAGTTAAGGGCGGTATTGTTGGCGCCTCCCTTGTTTTCGATGGGAACGGCGGTAATGTAGTCGGGCGATTGATTGTTACCCGCAGCCGGGTTGATGGCGGGACGGGTGATGGACCCGTAGATACGACCGTCAGCAGGGATATCTTCCCAGTAGAGCGGCGCCGAAGGTCCTTCATACCTCCAGGTGTCACCGGCTTTGTCGTATATGAATTTACCCGGTAGTGATGTACGATTGGTATTATCCCCGGTAAAGAGGAACAGCTCATCGTTGTCTGCCAGATCACCGCTATTTTTTCCCAGATCCGCCGAACCGACGCGGATTTCTTTAAATTCGATGGTCTCTTCGATCCACGGTTTGATCACGGCGCTCATCTCCACTTTCGCCTTGCTGGCATCGAGGATCAATGTATAAGCGTACCCTTTTTTATACTCGAAACCGGTTGTTCCCTCCGCTTTCACTTCATAAAGGCGGCCGTTGAGGGTCACGGTGAGTATGTTTTTTCCGTTCCCGATGGTTTGGGGCGGGAAGATCGCTACCCCTTTTTCAGGAATTATGTTCGTGCGGGTAGTACCCGGAACAAATTCACCCTTGTTGTTATAAGAGCCCGAATTCAGGTAGTTGGGAAGTGTAACCGCAGCCTTGTTCAGATCGGCTGTGGTAAAGGTTCCGTCGGAAGATTGCAACACGACGGTCACTTTCGATCCCACATGTTCCAGCTCGAGATTTACACCGGTATAGGGCGTTACCTCCACATCTTTCGATACAAGGATATCGTCCATCTGGGTGTTGTTCAATGCTTTATTTAAAATGGTAGCGCCACGGAATACCGCCGGGTTGCCGGTAATACTTTCCCAATATATGGGTGATCCGGGAGTCCATTTGTTGTTGCCTTCGTAGGTAAATGGGTTGAGGAGCCCAAATTCGGGGTCGGAACCCTCTTTCAGGAAGAGATCGAGTTTATGGCCGGCCTCAAACCCTTCGGTAACTCCCAATCCGGTAACCACGCGGATCACGTCGAAGTGTCGTGTGGGGCCTTCGATCCACGGCTCGATGGTCGCGCTGATCCCAGCCGGCGATTTCAAGCGGATATTGAAGGTGTGCACATATCCTGCTTTCAGTTCGAGATCGTTGCTTAAAGCAGCCCTGTATTTTCCTCCATCGGTGGTTGTTATTTCAAATTCCACGCCTTCGCCCGCGAGCCTTGGCAGTACAATAGCTTCTCCCCTGGCATTGAGGACGGGAATGGCTACGCCGGCATCGGGACGATTATTATCCACGATAAGCTTCTCATTCAACAGGTCGTAGGCAGCCTCTGTCTTCAGCCCTTTCATCACCAATTGCGCGCCGTTGAGAATCGACATGCCGGCGTTGTCGGTAGTGAGGTTGACCACCACCTTGGCCAGGCGGTGATAGAAATGGAGTTTCACGTTGGGATCTTTGGTGGAAGTTCCCGAAAGGTGTTCCGCCGTCATCAGGTCTATATCGGCCAGTATTTTCTGGTCTTTGGTAGATACCGGGATCAACAGGTTCGGCGCCAGATCCTTTTTGTAAGGATAGTATGCCTTGAATGTTACCTCGGCGTCGTTGGTCGGGAAATAGATGATCTGCCCGGCATTGTTTGGTGAGAATTTACCGTCGCCCGGAGTGATATATCCGAAATTGCGGTAAGGGTTGATCACGTCCAATGTTTGAGGAGTGACCATGGTGACACCGATGACATCATCCTTATCCCAAACATTGTTTGTTGCCCGGGTGCTGCCCTGCAACCCGCCGGCATCGGCAGAAATACGGACAGCAACGCCATCCTCCGCGCCTGGTTGCACTACATCGTTCGTACAAGCGACAGCAAACAAGGCTGTGAGTGTACATAAAAAGATAAATTTGAAAAAAGAAGTTTTCATATATAGTTGTTTTATTTTCATTAAACAGGTTTGGCGTCTATCCACTCTTCCGGCCCTGAAATCCAGTCCTCTATAGTGGCTGTGAAGTCGGCTCCCGCACGGAGTACGATGCGGATAACCCAGGGTGTGAGCACCTCTTTGGTGTGAAACCCGTTGAGGTCGGTAGTGATCTCATAATTGAAATCCTTTTGAAATCCATCCTTATAATGAAGGATCAGTACCAGGTTTTGTGCGGTTTTACTATCTAACCCCAACAACCGGTGCGAGTCGGTATAATATCCGTCTGCATCTTTCTTATCCAGTGTGTAAGCCGCGTAACCGGCGCTCAACGCCGGGAAACGGTCTTGCTTGCCGTTCTCGATAAACGCGTTGTTCAGGTCGCGCGAAAGAGTGATGCCGTCCACAGTGGCCGTAACGGACTCCACCAATGCGCTGTTATCGCCTTCTATCTTCACTTTAAGGGTCAATGCGCGGGTCTGGATATAGGTAGGCAGATCGTAATTGATGACTCCCCAGTCGACCGCTCCGCTTCCTGCCCCGAAATCGATATAACCTCCCACAAAATCACCGGGATCGCCGGTCGCGCCATCGGCAGAACTAACGGAAACAATTGTCCCATCCTGCAATCCTATCCGGTCGCTCTCTCCTTTCAGGGAGACGGCCCTGTATTGCCCTTTGGTCAGTTCCAACAGCTTCTCCGGCCCGACTTCAGTCTTGCGCCATTCTCCGCCGGGATACATCACAGAGGTGTTTGTATTTGGAAGGAATTCGTTATTTTTCTGTTGCAATTCTACCGGAACGATAGGGGTAATAGTGTATAAGCCCGGACAGTTTTCGGTGTCGTAGTCCGACTTGATGCAAGATGCAAAAAGTAAAAACAGAGCAGCGCTTGCTATTTTACAGATATTCTTTATCATTGCTTTTCTTTCGATATATTGATATATTCCATATTATTCTTTGCTTCCGGCGTAGAGAGATCGGCTTTCTCCATATACCTTTCGGCTGCTTGCAGGTCTCCCCGTTCCAATGCTACGGCAGCGGCGTTCAGATTAGCATCGGGATTATCGGGGTAGGTACGTACAGCCGCTTCCATCAACTGATAGTACTCATCCGAGCCTTTTCCGCTAAGCAGGGCAGCATCGAACATTTCGCGCAAACTTAACTGTGAAGGGTTCTTTTTTACCATATTACGTGCCTCTTCGGCTGTGTAATCGGGCAGGAGATATTCAATTTCGTAATCGGTATGACGCAGCACGGGGAACCAGTTGCGGGTCATGTGCCGGAATGCTTCGGGCATCCGTTTCAATTCGGCCTCTTTCAGATCGGGATCGATCTCTTTCCTGGCTATTTCAAGAATACGCTCTTTCTCTTGCAGTTGGGAACTTTCGGCTAAACGGATAAACCCTTCCCAGTTCTCCGGTGTGTAAGAGGTCTTGATGACCGGTTCTGGAATTCCAAATTTCTGAATGATGTAGTCCTTCAGTGCTTTTGTACGTCCCTGCGCCAGGTAAACATTGTGTTGATAAGCCCCTTCGGGCGAAGCATATCCGTGGAGTTTGATGCTTTGGATATCACTGGGTTTAAAACCCCTTAACGTGCTGTCTATCTTGGCCAGCTCTATCGTATTCCTCATATAATCGGGATAAATAACGATCTGATTGATGGGAAAGTCGATATAGGCCTGTCCTTTCAGGACGCGGCGTTTCACCACTTCCGGTTCCGGCGCACGGTAAAGGATACCCGGGAGCACCTTTGGTTGTGGCAGGTTGATGCCGGTCAGCGCGATGAACTTAATTTCTTCCGACCTGTTTCCGCACCCGCAGATATCCTGTTCAAGAACCAGTTCCGCTTTGTTCATCCATGATTCCGCCGGCAGGGAAGCGCCGTAACTGATCACTTGCACTTGTCCGTTAGTACGGCGAAATACCCGTTCGGCATCTTCTGGCAGACGGTCATTACGATCCGACACAATTTGACGTTTTCTTCCATACACATATACGGCAGGCAGCAGCGCTTGGCTATCGGCCCCGCGTACAATAGGAGTAAAAGTGATCATCCGGTTAGACTCAACCTTCAAATTTTCGGGCAGGACAAGGTCCATTTTTATGTTTAAGGTGTTGTTGTCCGACCGCTGTACAGTCAGGTTTTCCACGCGCACATTGCCGGGTGATGATTGTCCCCGCAAGGCGCCGATAGATAGCAAAAGGAGGCCTGTTATAAATATATTTCTCATTTGAACTTTAATTTTTTTAGAATACATAGACAATACTTAGAGCCGCTTTGGTAGGACCGAAATAGTGTTTGTCCCTGTCTTTCTCAAGACGTTTTCCACAGTTACCACACTGATACTTGTCGTAATTGATATAAGCATATCCTGCTCCGACATTTGCTTCGAGGTTCCACGATTTGGACAGCACCCATTGATAACCATAGGATACTCCGCCCCCTATAAATTCCCCTTCATAACGGTTGTCCCTTAATCCGGGATACATATTAAAAGGCAGCTTCACTCCCGCCATATTAAAAAGGCCGCCATGCAAATGGACTCCCAGAAATGAACCTGCAAATTTTTCACAAAACCAGAAACGGTATTCGGGTTGTATGAGCAGGTGTTTTATAAGCCTTCCTCCACCCGGTTCCCACGGATTCCAGTTAACATAAAGATCCAGCGTATTCTTGGGAGCTGTTGCGATCTCTAAACCAACATTCATTGTTGTAGTGGCATCGACTATCAAATTTGTCTTAACACCGGCCACTTGTGCATAAGTGCCGCTGAATGTACATAGTAACACAATAGCGACAATTAATTGTTTAAATTTACCCATTTTGTATCTGCAAATAAAAATTTATCTTGTTGTTGTACCTTTCGAACTATACATTGTGATTTTTTTTGTTCTGATGGAAGTGATCATCAAACTGACATCTTTTTAAAATAAAGAACATTTTATTCAAAAAATAGACATCATTATTTGAGTATTTATGCAAACAATCCTGAATTTACACGACCATTAAACCTTATGAGATTTTAAAAATAATAGACACTAAACCTATGTGGTTTCTCAATCTGCGTAGTCTGTCCGATCCATTCGTCCGCAAAACTATGACGTTTTTTTCTTATAAAATACTAAAATTCCGGAACTGTGGATTATTTCTACAATTTTCTCAAATTTCATCTGCGATTATCCTGTGATTACCATTTCAAGCACAATAAGTACAAACTACCTGTCACCTGTCCGGACTTTATGAAAAGTGTGCGAAACACGGACATTATCACACCCCGCAGGCATAATTAAATTGTCCTGGTTCTTGTGTCTTGCTTCTTGGCTCTATAAATTTGACACAAGGCTTTAACCTTTCATAAAATTGGTTAATTGCTCTGTTTCGAATGCGAATAGTATTAACCCAAAAAAAACCGTGCAAAGATCGCTTTTTTGTAATAAATTGGCAAAAATTTGATACATCATAGATACAACATCGACAATAAAAAATAAATATATTTTTATACTTTATTGTATCTCAAAGTGTTAAATATTCAGGAGAAATGTACATGATACTTCTGTAAAAAGAATTTCCCAAGTAAAAACAGCTCTTTTCTTCTCTCCGATTGAGGTGGAAAAATCGGCGACAGGTACAAAAAGAATAAAAATTAAATTTTGGAATGATGTGCAATAATGCTATTTTTGTAGTCGATGCGGTAATTATTAACACCTCTTGAATGAAACATTTTTTGTTCTGTTGCTCTTTATTGTTACTTGCGGCCGGTTTAAATGCCCGGCCCGTCTCATCGGCCGAAACAAAAAAAGCAGATAGTTTACTGGCCATCGTGTCTGCGGAATTAGCAAAAGTAAATCCCGAGGGGGCGCTCAAACCGGCCACGGAAGCCCTGTCGCTGAGTAGGAGAACAGGCTATTCCAAAGGCATAGCCATCTCTTCCTTTCACATCGGACAGGCGCTTACATACCTGGGCGACTATCAAAAATCGATGAAATACCTATCGCTCTCGGAGCAGGAAAAATACAGCAAAGGCGACCCGGTGATGCTATCGGAGATAAGCAGGATAAAAGGTCAGGTATATTACCTGCTTGGTCTGGGTAAGGCGTCGTTGAACGAATTCCATAAAGCATATGCTTATACCGTTAAAATAAAGGATAAAGAAGAGAAAGACCGTTTTACCAGCCTGGCTTACGAAAATCTGGGCATAGCCTACAATATAATAAAGGATATGCCGGATTCATCGCTCTGTTACATGAAAAAAAATAAAAAATTATTAGCGACAACCGACGAAAATGATACATTTAAAAACAAGATCAACCTTTATACTCATTTCGGTGAATTTTATACTGAACGACAGCAGTATGACTCGGCCGAGTACTACTTTAATAAAGCTCAATTGCTTATCCTGAAGTATGATTATCCTTATTCTTCGTGGCTCTATGCCCGGTGGGGCGACCTGCATGCACAGCAGGGCGACAACGATTCTGCCTTAGTTTATTATCGGAAAGGATTGGAGAATGTAAAGAGAACCAACCTGAAGGGCGAATTATCGGAGATCTACAAACGGATGTCGGATATCTATTCTAAACAGGAAGAGGAGGATTCGGCAAAACTGTACCGGGAGAAATATCTGCAGTTGAATGCCGAACTGGGAAACTCCAAAAACGAGGCCGCAGAAGAAGCTGTCGCTTTACTCCTGAAAGAAGAGCAAAAACAATCGTACCGGAAAATACGCAGGTTTGCCTCCCTGACGGTTCTTCTTCTTGTAATTGTCGTCTCGGCGTCCGTTATTGGCCACCGCCGCCGGTCAATAAAAAACAGAAAGAAGATGCAGAAGAAGGAATACGAAGTGTCGGTACTGAAGCAAAAACTGAACAGCGCTTCCGAAGAGTTGCTGAAATTGGCCAAAAAAAATGACCCCGCCTTTCTCTTCCGGTTCAGGGATATCTATCCCGGGCTCATCCGTAATATCCTTGAGAAACATCCCGACATAACCGACTCCGAGTTGTGGCTGAGCGCTTTGATATTTCTCAATCTCTCATCGAAGGAGATAGCGGAATGCATGTTCATTACCCATCGTTCGGTACAAACAAAGAAAAACAGGTTGAGAAAAAAACTGGATATTTCGGGCGATACCGATCTCCATCGGTATTTTCAAGCGCTCTCCCTGGAGAAATAGAGGAGGATTTTAGTTTGCCGCATGGGGCATCCGCTGAAATTTAGAAGGAGTAATTCCAAATTCTTTTTTAAATGTTCTCGAGAAGTAGGCGAAATCGTTGAACCCGCAATCCATCGCAATCTCTCCGATAGGTTTCTGAGAAGTGGTAAGCAGTTTCTTAGCCCTGTTCAGGCGCACCATTAAGATATAATTGGTTGCATTCAATCCGGATATGGACTTGATTTTTCGGTTTAACTGGGATGGGCTCACACACATTTCCGAAGCCAGTCCCTGCGGGAAGAAGTCCATGCTTTTCATTTCCCGATAAATAATGTCGGTAACCTTCTGTAAGAATTCGAAATTTGAATCATTTGTCAAGTCGGGCGATGCGTTCTGACTCTCTAAAACAACCTGGCTGTATTTTTCCCTTAATTCTTTCCTGCTTTTTAAGAGTTGATTGATTTTTACCTTAAGTTCTTCTTCAATGAAGGGTTTAGTCATATAAGCATCGGCTCCCGCTTTTATCAATTGAATCCTGTCTTCATCGGATGTTTTGGCTGTCAGCACAATAATGGGAATGTGGCTGGTCATCACTGAATTTTTTATGTGGGAGCAGAGTTTGTTGCCATCCACCAAAGGCATCATCAAGTCAGAAATGATGAGATCGGGTGTTTTTTCATCGGCAAAATCCATAGCTTGCCGGCCGTCGTGCGCCACAACAACGTTATATTCATCACGGAGGACAGTTGTCAGATAAAATATCATGTCGCGATTATCTTCCGCAATCAGGATTAAAGGTTTATTGGAGTCTTCTTTTTCATCTTCCAATTCAGAATGACTAACTTCAAAGCGGCGTGCCGCAGGAACTACTTCTTCCGAGGGTTGATTGCCTGTTGCATGGCGATGGTTTGTAATGGGGATTTCAACCGTGAAAACCGTTTCTTTAAAAGGCACGCTGCGAACATGTATTGTCCCTTCCAGGCTTTCTACAACTTGCTTTGTGAATGCAAGCCCGATCCCTACGCCCATCTGCTCCCGCTGGTCGGATTCCCCCTGATAGAAAGTCTTGAAAATATGCGGAAGGTCTTTGGCTGCTATCCCTTCGCCGTTATCCGCCACTTCAATAATGCATTTCTTCTGCTTTTTGTCTTCCCTAACCATAAGGAGTATTTTTTTGCCTTCAGTACAATGTTTTATGGAATTCGTAAGCAGGTTGTTGACAATCACTCTGATTTGTTCCCTTGAATAGTCCATTATTATTTCATCAGCACCGCTGTGGAAGAGGTAAGTGATCTTTTTTGTTTCAGCAAAATCCATATAACAACTGTGCAGGTATCTCAGATGACTCACTATGTTGCCGTTTATCCAGTTAATCCTTTTACTGGTTTGAATTTTTGAAACGGTAAGTATCTCGTTAACGAGGAACAGGAGGTTCTCGGATTGTCTTCCGATAATATCAAGGTCTATCAGGTTATGTGGCGATTTACTCTCGCTGGTATTTTTTTTCAGTTTTTCGGCTAGTCCGATAATAATACTTATGGGTGTTTTAAACTCATGGGTAATGTTCGTATAAAAATCAGACTTCAATCTCGCTACTTCCACCAACGACTTGTCTTTTTGTTTTTTCAACATTGAATAGCGGTTGTAGGTCAGAAAAGTGATAATTAATAATGTGATTATTATAATAAAAGCCACAATGATGATTCTTTGCTGGTTGCTTCTGGCATCAAACACCGTTTTCATCCCCGTAAGCTGCTTATTGCTCTCCATTTTCTCATAATCGGCATAAGCATTGAACAGAATGGCTTGTGTTTCATTTCGGTTAATCAGGTTATCAAAACTGTGCGATATGATGTGATATTGCTGTGCAAGCGCCGGCTTGTTTTGTAAATAATATATATCCGATAAATCGGAATAAGCATTCTTTAAATAAAATGGCAGGTTTAACTCTTTGGCAATTTCCAACCCTTCGACAAGATACTTTTCGGCTTCGGCATATTGCGAAAGTTTTTTGTAAGTATTGCCTGCGGTAAAGCACACTTCCATCCAGTTTAATTTGTCGGATGTCTCTTTCAACGTGTTATAAGCGTTGGTTAAGAAGATGAGCGCTTCCTGATAATTATCCTGCTTTATACTAAGATTCCCAAAACAGAAAAATGTTAAGCCGAGGCCTGTTCTGGAATTTATTTCGATAAACAGATCTGCCGATTTGTTAAAATAAATTCTGGCGGAATCATACAACTCTTTCTCTTTATATGCATTACCAATTCCCATTAAGTTATCGGCCTGAATTTCCGCATCGTTTGCCTTTTCGGCATATCGGTACGATTCTCTAAAGGAGTTCAGGGCTTCGTCGGGATATTCCAACATGGAATATATCTTGCCGATCCCGTTAAGTGATACGGCCTTTTCCCTGAGTATGGAGTTGTCGGCATTTTGTAAATCTGCGGCCATTTTCCGTGCACGAAAAAAATATCTTATGGCATTATCCATCTGATAAGCGGTCAGGTAATCTATGGCTAATAAGTTTAACGCTTTTAATATTTGAAAAGAGTCGGCAAACTCTTCTGATAGTTTAAGATACTCCCGGTGATTTTGGATAGCGCTTGTGAAATGCAGGTTTTTCAGGTGGAGATCTCCCAGGCTCTGGTACAGTACCAATTGATTGATCTTGTCGTTTGAGGGGAGGCTGTTTTCTAAAGCAGTTTGGAGGCGGTTGGAATCGTTTCTTATTTTTTCGACAAAGAGGTTAATCACATGAATTGAGTCCTGAAGAGAAGGACTATGGGTTCCTAAATTATTTTTCGGCCCCGGATCTTTATTGCATGAACATGCAAATGTCAGAAGGATTATAACGTACAGATTTATGTATGAGAAACGAATATTTGCTTTCATATCAATAACTTATTAAAAACAGAATTATAAACGTCGCAATTATTAGACACCCTGATTCTCACATGACCAAACAAAGATCAACGCGTGCGATTTTATAAAATGCAAATTATGAATAGTCCGCAAATATAACCTAAATATTTAAAATATTGTCCTTTTTTTGATATTTTTTTGATGTTTTTTTATATTTTCCTCTTTCCGGCTAACAATGTATTTTTTAACAGGGATACAATAGTCATTGGTCCGACTCCGCCCGGTACCGGAGTAATGTAACTGCATTTAGGGGCCACTTCATCGAAAGCAACATCGCCGGTAAGCTTAAATCCCGATTTGGTCTTGTCGCTCGGAACGCGGGTCGTCCCCACATCGATAACAACCGCACCTTCTTTTACCATATCGGCTTTTAAAAATTCGGGAACACCCAACGCCGCGATGATAATGTCTGCCTGGAGACATATTTCCCTGATGTTTCTCGTGCGGCTATGGCATACGGTCACCGTACAGTCGCCGGGGTATCCTTTTTGCATCATTAACAAGGCGGCGGGTTTACCCACGATATTGCTTCTGCCCAAGATGACACAATGCTTTCCTGCGGTTTCAATCTTGTATCGTTTAAGGAGTTCTGTTATTCCCGACGGTGTAGCCGAAAGGAAGCAGGGGAGCCCGATGGCCATCCGCCCTACGTTTACGGGATGAAATCCGTCCACATCTTTGCGATAATCGATGGCCTCCGTGATCTTCTCTTCCGAGATATGTTTGGGTAACGGCAGTTGGACGATAAATCCGTCCACATCGGCATCGTTATTGAGCTTATCCACACAAGCGAGCAGCTCTTCTTCGGTTACATCGTCTTCGTAACGGATCAGGGTTGATTTAAACCCCACTTCTTCACAAGCGCGGACCTTGCTGGCTACATAAGTTTCGCTCCCCCCGTCGTGTCCAACAAGCACTGCTGCCAGATGGGGTGTTTTACCGCCATCAGCCTTGATTTGCGCCACCTCTCCGGCTATTTCTTTTTTGATTTGTGCCGCTACGGCTTTTCCATCGATTAATTGCATATATCCTCCGTTTCTTATCTTCTTCTCATATTCCTCATCATTGCCTTGCCGCCGCCTGTTGTCATTGCATGCATCATTTTCCGGGTCTGGTCGAATTGCTTGAGAAGGTTGTTCACCTCCTGCACGTTGGTCCCGCTTCCTTTAGCTATGCGTGCCCTGCGGCTTCCGTTCAGGATTTCGGGATTGGTCCTTTCTTTAGGAGTCATGGAGCGGATAATGGCTTCGATGTTTTTGAAAGCATCATCGTCAATATCCAGGTCCTTTATTTGTTTTCCCACACCGGGGATCATCGAAGCCAAATCTTTCAGGTTACCCATCTTTTTGATTTGTTGGATCTGGGCGATGAAATCGTTGAAGTCGAACTGGTTTTTAGCGATTTTCTTTTGTAACCGGCGGGCTTCTTCTTCGTCGTATTGCTCTTGTGCCTTTTCAACCAACGAAACAATATCGCCCATACCGAGAATCCGGTCAGCCATACGTCCCGGATGGAAAATGTCAATGGCATCCAGCTTTTCACCTGTTCCCACAAACTTTATCGGCTTATTCACCACCGAGCGGATAGATAGGGCGGCACCTCCACGGGTATCTCCATCGAGTTTGGTAAGGACAACCCCGTTGAAGTTTAGCCGATCATTGAACTCTTTTGCCGTATTCACCGCATCCTGGCCAGTCATGGCATCTACCACGAAAAGTATTTCCTGTGGATTAACCGCGTCTTTGATGGCGGTAATCTCAGTCATCATCATCTCATCGATAGCCAGGCGTCCGGCGGTATCTATAATTACCAGGTCTTTTCCGTGTTGTTTGGCATACAGAACGGCATTTTGAGCAATCTTAACCGGATTTTTATTCTCTTCTTCGGAATAGACCGGTACGCCAATCTGTTCTCCCAATATCTTCAGCTGCTGAATGGCAGCCGGGCGATATACGTCGCCGGCGACCAAAAGCGGATTTTTCCCGCGTTTCGATTTCAACATATTGGCCAACTTGCCCGAGAATGTGGTCTTTCCCGAACCTTGCAGGCCCGACATCAAAATAATGGCCGGATTACCTTTGATATTGATGTCGGTAGCGGTTTCACCCATTAAAACGGCTAATTCATCGTGAACAATCTTCACCATCAACTGATGCGGCTTCACGGCTGTAAGCACGTCCTGGCCGAGCGCTTTTTGCCGGACGTTTTCGGTAAATTCTTTGGCGGTCTTGTAGTTTACGTCGGCATCAAGCAGTGCGCGACGAACATCTTTCAGCGTTTCGGCAACATTAATTTCGGTGATTTTTCCTTCACCTTTCAGTATCTTGAACGACCTTTCCAGCCTGTCACTTAAATTTTCGAACATAACAAATTTTTTATATTGGGTTACAAAGATAAATAAAAAATATCAAAAGGAGCAACGGTCGTTTTTAGCCGGATACAAACAGGACATTTTATGTCGAAAAACATAATTGTATTAAAAACAGGCAGATTTGCTTGGAAATTCTATTTTCTCTTATTAACTTGTCGAATTAATTCTTAGAGACTGTTTAAATATGAAAACGAATCATTTACTCTTATTTCTGATGCTGTTGTTTTTATTTTCCTGTGAAGGCGAAAAAATTGATTTTTCAATCATAAACAGAAGTATCAGGGTAAAAGCCCGTATTGATGGTGTGAAAACACGGGTTGCAAACGATACATGGTCGGAGGGAGATGTCATTGGAATTTATATGATAACGGCAGGAGAAGGGCTTTCTGCGGAATCTGTCCTGGCAAAAAATGCGAAATACATAACCGAAGGTGATGGCGCTTTTAACCCGGTCGCTGTTGCTCACGATGTTAAGTTCCCGATAGACGGGGCAGGTGTGGATTTTATTGCCTATTATCCTCACGGAACCGTCAGTGCCGCTTTTGAATATTCTGTTGATGTGACTGACCAGGCTGACCAGGCGGCAATTGACCTGTTGTATTCAAATAATGCTACAGGTTTGAATAAAAATTCAACATTTGTCGATCTCGACTTCTCTCACCAGTTATCAAAGATAATAGTTCATCTTGGGACAATTGACGGATCGGCACTGAAGGATGTCGCGGTCACGATAAAAGGTGTCGATACTAAAGGAAAATTTTCTCTGGCGGATAAGTCGCAAACAACTTCCGGAAAAGGAAATATCGAGATGAAAATGAGTGGCGACGGGGCATCTGCCGAAGCCATTGTTTTACCTGCCGGGAGCCTTACGGACGCAACACTGGAAATTATTAACGGAGAATACAGTTATGTGTATGATCTGAATAGCGCAGTGAACATCACAAAATTTGAATCGGGGTACAAGTACATATATACTATTGTGTTAGATACCAGATCGCCGCTCAGCGCAACGACAAGCATTTCCGGTTGGCTGGACGGCCCCGGTGAAATGGCGACCGTGGTGAAAGATTCCAAGATTTACCGGCCCGTTGGAGGCGGAACCCCGGAAAATCCGTACACCGTTGAGGATGCCCGAAATTTATCACCAATAAATGGCGCTTGGGTAAGAGGATATATTGTGGGATATTACAGTGGTACTACTGTAGGCTCTTTTTCCAACGACCTTGCAGATAATGGTCAAATTAAAGTTACCTCTCTTGCCTTGGCCGAATCGCCCGTTGAAACGAGTGGTTCAAAAACATTTCCCGTATCTCTTCCTACGGGAGAAATCAGAGAAAACCTGAACCTGAAAACACACCCGGAAAACTTAGGCAAGGAAGTGAAACTAAAAGGGAATATCGGCCCTTATTACGGATCGATAGGGATGCAGAATGTTACTGCTTACGAATTTATTCTTGCCGGTCGTTAAGAGACTGTTTAAATTTGTTTTGCTATTCAAGTTTCGCGCATTTATGAGTAGTTGATGCATGCGAAAGTGAGAAGTTTAAACAGTCTCTAAACAAAAATAGATTTTTGGCTGTTTTATCCGGTAAAAGACAGAATGGGTAAGACAGCTTGCAAAGACGACGATTTCAAAGATGCCAAAGAGCCGAAATACGAATGTAAGAAATGCGGCGCAAAAGTAAAAAAGGAAAAACAAGCGTGTAAGCCTAAGAAGGTTTAATAGTGTTTTTCGTCGATTAAATTGTCCGATATGTCGATTTTGGGCATTCGTATCCTGTAATATAATTTTTAATAGCTAAATTTGGCCAAATTTGGACTTACTAATGAACAAAAATACCAAAATTACAGTATTTACAGTTATAGGCCTGTTGATTTTGGGAATGGCCTTTTTCCCGAAAATAAAATCGATGTTTTCTCAGGATAATCAGCAAACGCAAACTCAGCGCCCACCAGGAAGAGGTGGCGGAGGAGCCGGAAGGCAACCGTTGAGCGTGACCGCTATGGTTTTGCAGCCGCAAACTTTGCGTAGCGACCTCTACATTGCCCGGGGTATTTTATTGCCTGAGGAAGAAGTTGACCTTATTTTTGAAACATCCGGCAAGATCACCCACATTTATTTTCAGGAAGGATCTTTCGTTAATCAGGGAGAGCTGCTTGCCAAGGTAAACGATGCGCCTTTACAAGCTGAATTAAGAAAACTTCAGACCCAACTTCCCCTGGCACAGGATCGGGTTTACAGGCAGGGAACGCTGCTGGAGAAAGATGCTGTGAGCCAGGAAACATATCAAACGGTAACCACCGAGCTGGAAAAGTTGAAAGCCGATATCGACCTGATAAAGTCGAGAATTGCACAAACCGAATTGAGAGCGCCATTCAGCGGTGTTATCGGTTTACGGCAGGTTAGTGTGGGAGCGTATGCCTCACCTGCCGTGATCGTTTCGAGGCTGACGAAAATTTCGCCTTTGAAATTGGAATTCTCCATGAACGAAAATCAGGTCAGGCAAATACCGCCCGGCGCGGAAATATCGTTTACGGTAGCCAACGACTTAGATACATACAAGGCTGTGGTTTATGCCGTGGAATCGCAATTGGATCCCAAGACGCTGACATTGAAAGCCCGCGCGCGATATGCAAATCCCGGAGGAAAACTAAAACCGGGCATCTCTGCATCCATTCAGACCTTAATAAGAGAAATCCCCGATGCCATTGTTATTCCCAGTATTTCGAGCATTTCCGAAATGGGCAGGGATATCGCATACGTTTACAAAAACGGGGCAGCCCGGGAAGTGGAGATAACCAAGGGCTATAGGACCTCCTCCTCGGTGCAGGTGCTTTCCGGGCTTTCCGCAGGAGATACTTTGCTCACAACCGGTGTGATGCAGTTGAGAGAAGGGTTGCCGGTAAAAATTTCAGAAATAGAATGATGGTATGACGTTATCCGAGCTAAGTATAAATCGTCCGGTATTGGCTACGGTATTGGTGCTGGTTATTGTTATCTTCGGGGTAATCGGATATACCAGCCTTGCCGTGCGTGAGTACCCCAACGTGGACAATCCCGTCATCACGGTTGCAGTGGGATATCCGGGTGCTAATGCCGAGGTGATCGAAAATCAGATTACCGAGCCGCTTGAACAAAATATCAACGGTATCCCCGGAATCCGTTCGCTGATGAGCCAAAGCAGCCAGGGAAGTTCGAGAATAACGGTTGAGTTTGAATTGAGCGTTGATATGGAAACGGCCGCCAACGATGTTCGCGACAAGGTTTCCAGGGCAATGCGGTATCTTCCGCGCGATGCTGACCCGCCGACAGTGGCAAAAGCTGACGCCGATGCCGACCCGATTATGCAGGTAACGGTGGAGAGCCCCATGCGTTCTTTGTTGCAACTGTCTGAGATTGCTGATCTTACGGTGAAAGAGCGTTTGCAGACGATCTCTAACGTGAGCGCGGTGGAGATTTGGGGCGAAAACCGGTATTCGATGCGTTTGTGGCTCGATCCGGTAAGGATGGCGTCCTACAATATCACTCCAATGGATGTAAAGAGCGCCCTGGATAGGGAAAATATTGAATTGCCGGCCGGAAGCATCGAAGGCGATCATATTGAGCAATCTATCCGCACTATGGGATTGATGCAGACCCCCGAAGAGTTTAATAATATGGTTATCATCGAGGACGATTACCGTATCGTGAGGTTTAGCGACATTGGAACGGCCGAACTTGATACGGAAAACCGGAAAAATATTCTCAGGCGTAACGGTATTCCAATGGTCAGTTGTGTCATCATTCCGCAGCCCGGGGCCAATCAGATTGTGATTGCCAACGAGGCGGCCTTGAGAATAGAGCAGATGCGCAAAGACCTGCCCGAAGATGTTAAACTCGATATCGCTTTCGATAATACGCGTTTTATACGCGCCTCTATCTCTGAAGTACAAACTACGGTTCTGGTCGCCTTTGCACTGGTGGTCCTGGTTATTTTCCTGTTCTTGAGGAACACCCGCGTGACGCTTATCCCTACATTGGTCATCCCCATCTCGCTTATCGGAACATTCTTTGTCATGTATCTGGCCGGATTTTCCATCAACGTGCTCTCCATGCTTGCGGTGGTGCTTTCGGTGGGCCTGGTGGTGGACGATGCCATTGTGGTGGTCGAAAACATTTATTTTAAAGTGGAGCGGGGGATGTCTCCCAAGGAGGCAGCCGTGGAAGGGTCTAAGGAGATATTTTTCGCCGTCATATCTACGACCATTACGCTGGTTGCCATATTTTTCCCGATTATCTTCCTCGAAGGAATGACGGGCAGGCTATTCCGGGAATTCAGTATCGTGATCTCGGGCGCGGTGATTATTTCGTCTTTTGTAGCGTTATCCTTTGTCCCGATGCTCTCGTCAAAACTGCTGAAAAAGAAAGAGAAGCACGATAAGATCTATGAAAAAACGGAGAAGTTCTTCCAGGCGATGAATGCCTTTTACAATAAATCACTGAAGTTGTTCCTTCACCGCAGGTGGCTGATTTATCCGATTACGGGAGCCGCTTTGGTGCTTATTGTAGTTTTATGGAATGTCATTCCAGCCGAGATGGCGCCGTTGGAGGATCGTTCGCAGGTTATGATCAGGACTTCTACACCCGAAGGGGCGACTTATGAATTTACAAGGGATTATACCGAAAATATTTCGAGGATTGCCGATTCTGTTGCATGGGAGCGCGAATCGAACATCACCATGATCAGGGGGAGTTTCGGAATGGTCCGGATGGTTTTGCCGGATATAAAAAAACGGGAAAGAAGCCAGATGGAGATAGCCGATGCTTTATCGGTGGCGGTTCGAAACCAGACGGCGGCACGTGCATTTGTGCAACAGCAGTCCACTTTCGGCGGACGCCGTGGGGGAATGCCTATCCAGTATATCCTGCAAGCGCCCAATATCGAAAAACTTCAGGAGTTTATCCCGCCGTTTATGGAAAAAGTGAATCAAAGCCCTTACTTTCAGATGGCAGACGTAAACCTGAAGTTCACCAAGCCCGAAACCCGGGTCGTGATCGACAGGGATAAGGCTGCCTTGCTGGGCATAAGCACCCGCGATATCGGGCAAACGCTGCAATATGCATTGAGCGGCCAGCGCATGGGGTATTTTTACATGAACGGAAAACAATACCAGGTGCTGGGCGAAATAAACCGCCAACAACGGAATACGCCGCTCGACCTGAAGACGATTTACCTGAAAAACTCTTCGGGACAGATGATACAGATGGACAATTTAGTAAAACTGGAAGAGACCGTTGCCCCGCCGCAGCTATACCGGTACAACCGATTTAACTCCGCAACCGTTTCTGCCGGATTGGCGCAAGGTTATTCGCTGGGCGAGGGATTGGAAGAGATGGACAGGATTGCGTCGGAAGTGCTCGACGATACTTTCAGGACGGCTTTGGAAGGTGAATCGAGAAACTTTCGCGAAAGTTCATCCAGTTTGCTTTTCGCTTTCGGGTTGGCCATTGTACTTATTTTCCTGGTATTGGCAGCGCAGTTCGAGAGTTTCAAAGACCCCTTCGTGATAATGCTTACCGTTCCTTTAGCGGTTTTCGGTGCATTGCTCTTTATGTGGTTGTTCGGCGTTACGATGAATATTTACAGTCAAATCGGGATCATTATGTTGATCGGGTTGGTTGCCAAGAACGGAATTCTTATCGTTGAGTTTGCCAACCAACGCCAGTCAGCGGGAATGAGCAAGCACGAAGCTGTAATGGGCGCATCTATCCAGCGGTTGCGGCCTATTTTAATGACAAGCATCTCCACAATTCTCGGATTGCTTCCGCTTGCATTGGCAACCGGAGAAGGGGCCAACGGGCGTATCGCAATGGGTATTGCCGTAGTGGGGGGAATGCTCATCTCCACACTGTTGACGTTGTTTGTTGTTCCGGCAATGTATATGTATTTATCCACCAGTAGAAAATCGGAAACATGTTTAGATTAAAGAGATCCGCTTTTACGGCTATTGCGCTTTTATTGCCTTTCTTATCGAATGCTCAAACAGTTATCGATTTGAATGAAGTGATACGTGTTGGTTTAGAGAACAACTACGATCTGAAAATCAGCAGGAACGAACAACAGATTTCCGACAATAACGTAACGCCGGGCAATGCCGGATTCCTCCCTTCCGTAGGCCTGAATTCGGGTTATAGCGTCCGCCAAAGCAATTCCGATCAATTTCCGGCCGATGGCAGCGAAACCGTCTCGACAAGAAATTCCGGAACGCAAACCCTCGATGCCGGATTAAACCTGAATTGGACGATCTTTGAAGGATTCAAGGTTCAAACAAACTATAAACGCCTGCAGGAGCTGAGATCGGTTGGCGAACTGAATACACGGCTGGCTGTGGAAAACTTTATTGCCGATATTTCGGCAGAATACTACAACTACGTCCGGCAAACGTTACAAATGCGGAATTTACGCCAGGCAGTGAATCTTTCGCGGGAGCGGTTGCGGATTGTTGAAGCGCGTTATCAGATAGGTTCGCTCTCCCGACTCGACTTACAACAGGCACGCGTGGACTTCAATACGGACAGTTCGCAACTGATCCAACAATACGAAGTTTTGCACAGTTCACGCATCCGGTTGAATGAAATGATGGGGACGGATAATGTTGAACAACAATTTATGGCTGCCGATACAACCATCTCGTTTAACCCGATGCTGTCGAAATCCGAGCTTTTCGACAACATGATGAAAGTAAATGCCGTGCTGCTTTTAACCGAAAAGAACAAGCTCCTGAGCGAGCTCGATCTAAAGACACTGCAAAGCCGGAATTATCCTTACCTGCGGTTGAATGGCGGATACGGATTTACACATTTTGATTACAATAAAGGGAGCCTTAGCAAGCAGCGGAACTGGGGCCCAAGTGTAGGGGTTACATTGGGCTTCGACATCTTCGACGGGTTTAACAGAAGCCGTGAGCAGAAAAATGCGCGGATAAGGATCAGTAGCCGCGAACTTCTGGTTGAACGCCAGAAACTCATGCTGCAAAGCGATTTTGCGAATATGTGGCTCGCTTATCAAAACAATATCCTGCTCACTAACCTCGAAAAAGAGAGTTTGGAAAATGCGCAGATCAACTATGAAATTGCCATGGACAGGTATAAACTGGGTGACTTATCAGGGATCCTGTTGCGTGAGGCGCAGGTAGGCCTTCTCCAGGCCGAGCAACGGTTACTCACAGCGCAGTACAACACTAAGCTTTACGAAATTTCGCTGTTGCAGATCAGTGGGAAGATAGTGGGGGGTTAAAAGCCGCTCATTGCCGCGTGCATCGCTTTGGCAGCCTTTCTGCCGTCGCCCATGGCAAGAATGACCGTTGCGCCGCCGCGAACGATATCGCCGCCGGCAAAAATGGCTTTATCGGCCGTTTGCATGGTATCGGCATTTACCACAACCGTTCCCCACGATGTGATTTCCAATCCCGAAAAAGTGGATGGTATCAGTGGGTTTGGCGATACGCCTACGCTCACAATCACTTCGTCCACATCTACACTTATCGTATCGCCTTCAATAGCAACGGGTTTTCTCCTCCCTGAGGAATCGGGCTCGCCAAGCTTCATCCGCTGCAACACCATCCGCTGTACACGGCCGCGCTCGTCACCTTCGTAGCGAATGGGATTGTGCAGGGTCAAGAACTCTATTCCTTCTTCTTTGGCATGCTTCACCTCCTCAACACGTGCCGGCATCTCTTCTTCCGAACGGCGATAGACAATCATTGCTTTTTCAGCGCCTAACCGGCGGGCCGTCCGTACGGCGTCCATCGCTGTGTTGCCTCCGCCGATGACGGCTACTTTTTTCCCCATTTGCACGGGTGTATCGCTTTCTGGATCGGCAGCTTGCATCAGGTTTACCCGCGTGAGGTATTCGTTACACGACATCACCCCGATGAGATTTTCGCCCGGGATGTTCATGAAATTTGGTAATCCTGCACCGCTTCCGATGAAAATACCCTGATAGCCGTCGGCTTTCAAATCTTCCTGCGAAATGGTCTTTCCTATGATGCAATTGGTGATGAACTTGACACCCATTTGTTTCAGTACGTCTATTTCTATGTCCACGATGTCATTGGGCAAACGAAATTCCGGAATCCCGTACCGGAGAACGCCTCCCAGTTCATGCAGCGCTTCAAAGACCGTAACATCGTAACCCCGTTTGATCATGTCGCCGGCAAAAGCCAGCCCTGCCGGGCCGGAGCCCACTACGGCAATCTTAATTCCATTAGAAGCCGCAATTTCGGGAATGGAGATGTTTCCGCTTTCGCGTTCGAAATCAGCGGCAAATCGTTCCAAATGGCCGATAGCTACAGGTTCCTTACCCAATTTCTGCGTGTAAAAACATTGGCTCTCACACTGCCTTTCCTGCGGACAAACTCTACCGCAAACGGCAGGTAGGGCGCTGGTTTCCTTCAACGCTTTTGCCGCTTCAAGAAATTCTCCGCGCTCGATATTCTTGATGAACTTGGGGATGTTTATTTCAACCGGGCAACCTGTAATGCAGGTGGGATTGACGCAATCCAGGCAACGTTGCGCTTCTGCCTGCGCTTGCTCCGGAGTAAGTCCCATATTGACTTCGTCGTAAGTGCGGCTTCTGATTTTCGCATCAACTTCCGGCATTTTTACGCGGATGCGATCGGTTCTCTCTTTGTTTTTTATCGTTTTACGCAATTCTTCACGCCACAACTGCGCCCTTTCCGCTTGCAAATATTCTTGTGTTGGCATTTGTCTTTAGTCTTTACTCTTTTGTCTTTGCTCTTTTGTCTTTGCTCAATTATACGCCCTCAACCGCATCAGCATTTCATCGAAATCCACCTGATGGGCATCAAACTCCGGTCCGTCAACACAGACGAATTTGGTGACTCCCCCAACCGTAACACGGCATGCACCGCACATTCCGGTGCCGTCAACCATAATTGTGTTAAGCGATGCAACGGTAGGCACATTGTACTTTTTCGTCAGTTCCGATACGAATTTCATCATGATTGCCGGACCGATGGTCACGCACAGATTCACCGGCTCGCGCTGGATGACCTGCTCCACTCCGGCAGTGATCAATCCTTTTTGTCCGTAAGAACCGTCGTCGGTCATAACGATTACTTCGTCCGAAAATTTTCGAACCTGATCTTCAAGGATAATCAAGTCTTTGTTTCTGGCAGCAAGGACGGTAATTACTTTGTTGCCCGCATTTTTCATGGCCTCAATTATCGGAAGCATAGGGGCAACACCCACACCGCCACCGGCGCAAAGGACAGTGCCGAAATTTTCGATGTGTGTTGCTTTTCCCAACGGGCCAACCAGATCGGTAATGTAATCTCCCGGCTCCAATTGGCACACCTTTTCCGATGATTTTCCAACTCGCTGGATTACAAGGGTTATAGTGCCTTTTATGGGGTCTGACGATGCGATAGTGTAAGGCACCCTTTCCCCCTTTTTACCCACCCTGACCATCACAAAGTGGCCTGCTTTACGGCTTTTGGCAATCAACGGCGCTTCAATTTCGAACTTGACCACTTTATCGGAAAAATTCTCCTTCGATATAATTTTGTTCATTTGACCAGACAATTTTCTCACAAAAATAGAGATTTTAATTCAAAAAACGATGGATAATACCTCTATTTGTGATTTGAAGGTTGCCAACAGATATTATTTACTCGTATCCAGGCAAGTAATTTGTCGTACAGTTCCAAAAAAATTTGTTCATATTAAACCAATTCATTAACTTTGTGTCTGATTCATATCATTCAATTATGGGCTTGACCGGTTTTGACAGCGGGCAGAAGTGGTTTGTAAGCATGCAGTGCGTTGTGGATTAGCACTTTAATATCAATCTTCAAAGCTATAACTGGCAATAATAACAATTACGCTCTTGCTGCGTAACCGAAGTACAGTAGGTTAATCGCTTAATCCCAGCCAAGGTGTTGGGACAAGACATCACCCGGAAGCTGTGGCTTCGAAGCGTGCCGATAAGGTGGTGCAGGCAAATCGGAGATAGGATAGGGGAAGCTTTGGCTCCTTTCCGAAAAATAAAAAGCTAAGGATTGAGTTTGGTGGTTTCAGTCGCGCTCTCTCCCTACAATTAAAATGAGACTAAGCATGTAGAAAGCGAATTAATTCCTCGTTTGGACGAGGGTTCGAATCCCTCCAGGTCCACAGATAAATCTTCTTAATTGTCTATCAAATGTTTTACAGGCATTTATAGACAATTATTTTTTTTATTATGAGTACGAAACCCTTCATGGAGTTAATATCAAAATTGTAGCCAGTTTATTGAGACCCACTCTTCCATAATAAAAAAACGGGCTAACGTTTAATTAGTCCGACTTTTAGTCCTGCATTTAAATAATAATCTGATTATCAATGTATATCGTACGCCCGGAGGGAGTAAATTCGAACTCTTTCTTGGAAGATTTGAAACGAATTAACCAATTAAAAGACAGTCCATACCAGTATGATTTAGAAGAAAATCAACCCAAAGGGAAACAACCTCAAATCACGACAAAAGTAGTAAAATTAAAAAGGTGAGAATAAAATTATAGTACGAACGAAGATTTCACGTAAAATGATTCACAAAATATTTGCAGGTTATAATTTTATAACCTATATTTGTGGTGTAAAATATAATAGTTATGCCAACGCTTTTAATATTATTCGGATTAAGATTCTATTTCTACACACGTGATCATGAGCCTATTCATATTCACGTAAAGAGTAGCGATGGAGAGGCAAAATTTGAAATTGAAGAGGATCTCCGGTTAGTATATAATAATGGACTGAAACTAAAAGATGTGAAACTTGCCGAAAGTATTCTCGAAGAGAACAAGGAGAATTTTATTAAGGAATGGAAAAGGGTTTTCGGGGAATAATCCCTGGAAATCCGGATTAAAACAAGTATTGCTATGAAAGTTAAAAAATTATGGTTTGACGGTGAAAAAATTTTCATCCTTACTGATGACGGAAGAGAACTGTGGCAATCGCTGTTATGGTACCCGCGGTTGCTGAATGCAAGCCCGGAACAACGCCAGAATTACGAAATAGACAACTCCGGCATACGTTGGGGAGATGTGGACGAAGATATGTCGCTGGACAGCTTTCTCTACGATGATCCGGAACCTGTAGGAGTTGCAAGGATTTTCCGCAAACATCCCGAACTGAATGTGTCGGCGATTGCCCGGCGCCTAGGGATGAAACAAAGCCTTTTGGCTGCTTATATAAGCGGAAATAAAAAGCCTTCAAAAGAACGGGAGAAGGAAATTATAAATGTCGTGAAGCAGATAGGTCAAGAACTGATTGAGGCCTGACTCAGCGAAAGGAAGGACGTTTCGTTTGCCGTAAATATATTGAACAATGGAGTTAATATCAAAATTGTATCCAGTTTATTAAGACCCACTTAATAAAAAGCCGGGCTAACGTTCAATTAGTCCGACTTTTAGTCCTGCATTTAAATAATAATCTGATTATCAATGCATATCGTACATCCGGCGAGAGCAAATTCGAACTCTTTCTTGGAAGATTTGAAACGAATTAACCAATTAAAAGACAGTCCATACCAGTATGATTTAGAGCCTAATCAACCTAAATATAAACAGTATAAAAAAAGAAAAGTTAAGGACGCGCAGAATGATATAATGTCTTATAAAACGAAAATCTTATTTCTTTCTGTAGAGGGATAAGCGACCGGATTAAGACCAAAGCTTAAACCGTTTTTGTATTTCATCAACTAAAGGCTTATTATTTTGAAAAATAAAATTTGTAGCAACGAGTTGTTTTAATTTGTGAGCGGCTTCTTTTTCTGATAAAATATTCGCTTCCACAAGCTTATCAAAAATCCAAATCATTCCGTGATATTCAATGTCTTTGTTCTTTGCACAATTACGTACTGTTTTATCACTGCTTAATACACAGGCATTTATTTTATTGGCAATATGCAATACAGATTTATCTGTTTCGGATAAAGATTTGGGGTAGGACTCTGAATGGATTTGTAAAAAATCTTCTTCTATGAGATTATGGACAATAAGTTTGTTGACGGATTGATAAGCTTTTAGAACTTGTTGCTGTTCAGAATACAATTCAAAATAAACTGAAGACGTTGTATGTATCTCAATTTCAAGTTGGAAGAATGAAGCTACAAGACCTAAATCATAGAGATCTATAAAAATACAAGCATCCGTAACAGCTATTTTTAATTTCATTATTACGACAGGTATTTAGAAACTGTTTAAATTTCTTACGAAAGACGTAAATAAAAGATCTTCGCCTTCAAAAAGTTTCTTGGCATTTTCAGTATTAGCACTAAAACATAGGTTGATGTTCCTTTTTAAATTCTGCTAAGGACTTGTTGGATAAAGATGCTGCTTTGGACATTGAAATCTGGTCCTCAATTAAAGCCCTGAACAAAAGCTGTTCAAAGCGGTTGCTCTCTTCAACTCCTTGATATTCTATAGGCTCATCTATTTTCCAATTTTGTTGTTTAATCAAAAAGAAAAATTGTTGAGTATAATAGTCATTTATAATACCACAAGCCTTAGCTCTCATTACTATTGCTTGCATTGAAATTCCATATTGCTTTTTGATGTTTCCTAATTCTAAAGTAGAAAGTTTACTACGATGATTTCCTAACTCTGCTTTGATAGCATCTTCGGGTAATAACATCGCTCCTGCAAATTCATGACATAAAGTTTCCTTTTGTTTTTCTGTAACATCCCCAAACACTAAAAGTAAATGAGCCAATTCATGAAAAAGAGTAAACCTTATTCTGTCAGGCTTATTGGCTTTTTTTTCATTATATGCCATAACGGGAATAGAGCCATTTACAAAAGTTTGTAGTCCATCGAAGTTTTCATCTACATTTAGCCTAACTACTTTGATATTTTTGTCTTCCAAGAGCTCTACAACATTGAATATTGGGCCAGTTCCCAAAGACCATTCTTTTCGTAAAAGTTCAGCGGCTTCATTTACCTGCTCGTAGGTAGTAACAATGCCAAAGTCTTTTAAAGGGTTTTCGAAATTATGAGGAAGTCCGATGATTTCTTCTAATTCCAAATAACGAGAAAGATATTCTTTGGTGGTTTCGTTAATGATTGCCACTTCTTTTTGAGGCATTCTTTTTAATTTTCTATATTCAATATCACTAAGCTCGACTTTAGTAGTTCTGAAAAAGTAATCTGGACTTACATTAAGTGCCTTGCTCAGCATATTTATTTTCTCTGAATCCGGGATTACTTCTCCTTTTTCATAACGATGTAATGCCTGACGGGATAGTTTATTATTTAATGCATCAGCCAAATCTTGCAATGAAAATCCATTCATCAAACGGGCTGACTTAAAACGTTCTGCAAATACCGCTTTTATTTCCATTGTTGTTTGATTTTAGTACTGCAAAAGTAATCATTTCGGTTGACAAACACAATATTATAATGTTAATTATATATTCAGATTTGTAACTATAACAAAATTTCAGTGTCTCAAGACATTTTTATTAAGCCATATTGTCACTTGTCATATAAAAACTGATAATTGACAAATTGAGTTGACAAAACTTTATATTAGTATCTGTTTTGTAACTTTATATTTTGATGCAAATTAAATGACAAAATAGCAGAAAACAAAATATTAATTATTGGAATTAGAGCTGTAGGAAGTATATTCGCTAAAACGATGATTAGGAGTGGTTGTAAGAAATTAGGTTTTAAGTACACCCGGCGAGAATCGAACTCGCATCGTCGGAACCGGAATCCGATATTCTATCCATTGAACTACGGGTGCAGAAATTATTTGAAAGAGATATTATTCCAGTTCAGCGTAATGGTCTCATTTTTTATAAATGGCCTGATCTCTGCCAACTGCTCATCGGAAAGATAGTTCTCCAAATCGAGTTTTAGTGTTAATGAGTCCGAGCCGTTTTCAAATTCAGCCGAAACGGGATAAATATCCGGCAAAGATAGTGCAAATTTATAATTATTGGAATCTTTTTTTGATGAATCGAAAAAAGATTCTGCCGAAATATTAGAAAGGAGCGTGTTTGCGTCCAATTCTTTCCAATCGGTGGAATAAAACCGGATATTGCTGTCGCATGCCTTTGCGCAAACGGTTTTAATGACACAAATGATGTGGGTATTGTTAATCAACGGCAACAGTTTTATTTGTGTTGTACCTGTTTCGGAAGTTTTTATTTTCAGAAAGCTCGGTGAATAAGCCAGTTTCTCTATTTCGCCAAGCGGATAAGGAATGACCGTTTTTCCGGTATCTACCAGAAGCATGGTTTTGTTGCCTTCCGACAATCCCGGTAAAATAAAGTTGGGCATTGTTTTGAAAAAATTGTCTATTTTCTGTGGAAATGCTGCAACAGAGATAAAAATGAATAAGGTGATTAATATTTTCTTCATTTGGATGTTGTTGGGTAATAACGTCTGTGATGATTATAACAAAAAAGCCATCCCGTTCAGGATGGCTTCACGTAATTTTTCTTCGAAGTTCTCCTTACTTAACTTCAACTTTTTCGGCAGGTTGAGCCAATGTGTCGGCAGCAGCGGCAGCAGCAGCGATACTATCTGCTTTAGCTTGTTCTACAGCAGCGATACTGTCTAATCTAGCTACTTCAGCGAGGCTGTCTAATCTGGCTTTTTCAGCTTCAGCTTGTTTGTTTGTGCAAGAAGCAAATCCGATAGTAGCAACTAAGGCTACGAATAACAATACTTTTTTCATTTTTCCAATAATTTTAAACGATAAATAATACTCTGTTTTATAAAAACAGTGCAAAGTTATATTGTTTTTATGTTTTACAACATGTTTTGTCGGAAAAGTATAGTTAAATAATCTTAATATGCTAATTGCGTAACAGCCGGGCAAGCAACAGTTACTTAATTGTACAAAAATCGTTTGATGCTTTTCTTCGGAGTTTTTTCAAACTCTTTATCAATAATTACTATAGTGCTGATTCTCTCGTAATTGGCAACCTGTTTATTCAAGGCTCCTTTATTCCCCTCCATAATTTGCGGTAGCTGATCGTTGGCCAGGCCGTCGGCTTCCAACGCAGAAAAATCGGGATAAACCAATGCCACGAGTTTGTTGTCTCTTTCAACTACAAGGCTTTCGGCTACGTAAGGAAGGTTGTTTAACTTCGACTCAATCTCTTCCGGATAAATATTTTGTCCGCTTGGACCGAGGATCATGGTCTTGATACGTCCTTTTATGAACAGTCTCCTGCCTTTCATAATGCCTGAATCGCCCGTTTTCAGCCATCCGTCTTCGGTGAATGCCGCTTTTGTAGCTTCAGGATTTTTATAGTAACCCTTCATCACGTTTTCACCACGGACCTGAATTTCTCCCGGTACTTTTTCCGGATCGGGAGAATTGATCCTTGCTTCCATGATATCTTTTAAAACAGACCCGCAGGAAGTAGGAACAAACTCGTAGTGATGGTCGTAAGAAATAAGCGGTGCACATTCCGTCATTCCGTAACCGACGGTAAAGGGAAATTTTATTTTGTAGAAAAACGCTTCGATCTCTTTTCCCAAAGCTGCCCCGCCAATAATCACTTCCCTGAAATTACCCCCCAGAGAATGGATAAGTGATTTTTTTATCTTGCTGTAAATCAGATTGCTTATCCCGGGGATGCGAAGCAATATTTTTACGATGGGTTTGCTGATAACCGGAAGGATCTTCTTTTTGTATATCTTTTCAAAAATAAGCGGAACGGTAATAATAATGTCCGGTTTGATTTCTTGAAATGCCTTAACAAGGTTTTGCGGCGATGGAATAATATCGAGAAGGGTAACGTGAACACCCACAGAAAGCGCATAGAGGAAATCGAATGCGCAACCATAGGCATGCGCCATCGGCAGGAACGCTAAATCTCTTTCGCCCTGGAAAAGCAGTTGGAGGGTATGGGCATATGTGATATTGCCTGCAAAATTATTTGCGGTGAGCATAACCCCTTTACTAAACCCTGTGGTTCCCGATGTGTAATTCAGGCAGATTACTTCATCGTTGTCAACGTTTGCATAAACAATATCTTCCTTCTTAAACCCGTTTGGATATTTCTCTGCAAAAAGGGCATCGAGCCTGCCGGTAATTTCATTTGCTTTTTCGTTTTCACTTTGGAGTAAATTAAATGACGGAAGCGAAAAAACGGGAAGTTTAATGTTGCCTTTGTTCAGACTCTCCCAAATGCTCTCGTTGATAAAGATACATTTCGATTCGCTGTGGGCAATAATATGCTCCATGCTCTCGGGGTTGAACTCGTGCAAAATGGGTACGATAACAGCTCCATAAGTGAAAGTGGCGAGAAAGATTACCGACCAACTGGTATGGTTTTTCCCGATCAACGCGATCTTATCTCCTTTTTCTATCCCTAATTCTTTAAACAGAATATGCATCCGGGCAATTTTCTCAGATAGTTGCCTGTAGGATAGGGTCTCCCGGTCTTTATAATTGGACAGCGCAGATAATTCCCAGTTCGTTTTAAAACTTTCTTCGTAAATTTTTATAAAGTTCTGTTGTATCATTATTTTGCACAAACAATTAAATTATGTGCAAAAATAATACGAATTTGTAGATTGACAAAGAAATACTATCGGTAAATTGATGCAATTTTTGTATTTTTGCAGTTTGGACATAAGAGTCGAGAAAGTGAAATATATATAATGATTGATCAAACTGTTTTTGAAAATAAAACTGCTGCATATTATACATTAGGCTGTAAATTGAATTTTGCCGAAACATCGGCTATCGGCAAGCAACTGCTCCATGCCGGAGTTCTGCGCGCCCGTAAGGGACAGAAGGCCGATATATGTGTTATTAACACCTGTTCCGTAACGGAATTGGCTGACAAGAAAGGACGTCAGGCCATTCGCAGGATGATTCAAAGCCACCCGGACGCTTTTGTAGTGGTTACCGGCTGCTACGCTCAGCTTAAACCCGATGAAGTTGCTTCTATAGACGGTGTGGATTTGGTGTTGGGCTCGGAACAGAAATTAGATGTGATCCGCTACCTGGATGGTTTGAAGAAAAAAGACAAAGGGGAAATAATCACGTCGAAAACGCACAGGATCAGGACTTTTGTACCCTCCTGTTCTGCCGACGACCGCACACGATATTTCCTGAAAGTACAGGACGGGTGCGATTATTTCTGCTCGTTTTGTACCATTCCTTACGCCAGGGGCAGAAGCCGCAACGGCTCCATTGCCGATTTGGTGAAGCAGGCAGAGGATGTGGTGGTTAGAGGTGGAAAGGAAATTGTGCTCACGGGTGTTAATATCGGTGATTTCGGGCATACCACCGGCGAAACTTTCTTCGGCTTGATAAAAGCCCTGGATGAAGTAGAAGGTATCGAACGTTTTCGAATTTCGTCTATCGAACCCAATTTGTTGTCGGATGAAATTATAGATTTTGTGGCGACCTCAAAACGGTTTGCGCCGCATTTTCATACCCCGCTGCAAGCCGGAAGCGATGCTGTGTTGAAACTGATGAAAAGAAAATACGACACGGCTTTGTTTCGCCACAAAATGGAAAAAATAAAATTGGTCATGCCGCACGCTTTTATTGGTGTGGATGTGATTGTGGGGCTCCGCGGCGAATTGGATGACTATTTTGACGAAAGCCGCGATTTTATAGAGTCGCTCGATTTTTCGCAACTTCACGTTTTTACCTATTCCGAACGTTCAGGGACACAAGCCCTGGAAATAGACCATGTTGTTGACCCGCGAACCAAACACGACAGGAGCAAAGTACTGCACGATATCTCCGACCGTAAATTGCGCAGTTTTTACGAATCGCAAAAGAACAGTGTCCGAAAAGTGCTTTTCGAGCATACGCGCCACGGAAACATGATGCACGGATTCACGGAGAATTACGTGAAGTTGTACACCACATACAATCCGTCGCTTGTAAATAAAATAACTACAGTAAAAATAGGGGAATATAACGAAGACGAAATGGCCATGGAGGCCGTTTTTGTTGGATAACAAGCAAAAAGATGGCCGGAGAAAACAAAAAAGGAGTCGGGTTTTATCTGTTATACGGCGCAGTATATCTTATGGCGATGCTTCCGTTTCGTGTGTTGTATCTCTTTTCCGATATCCTCTATTTTGTCGTATATTATTTAGCCGGCTACCGGAGAAAGGTGGTCAGGAAAAATCTGGTTAACTCCTTTCCCCAAAAAAAAGAGAAAGAGATCCTGCAGATCGAGAAAAGGTTTTACCACCACCTTTGCGACTACTTTGTGGAAACCATAAAAACATTGCGTATTTCCGACAAAGAGATTCGTCGGCGTATGGTTTTTAAGAATCCCGAGATTGTCAACCGGCTAACCAAAGACGGAAATTCCTGCCTGTTGAGCCTGGGGCATTACGGAAATTGGGAGTGGGTACCGTCAATAGGTTTGTATCTGTCGCCCGGAGTAGAACCGGGACAGGTGTATAAGGAGTTGAAATCAAAAGCTTTTGATGAACTTTTTCTGAAAATCCGTTCCCGTTTTCATCCCCAATCCATTGAGATGAAAACGGTTTACCGAACTATTATCCGGCAGAAAAACGAGGGTAAAACTATGGTTATCGGATTTTTAACAGACCAGCGGCCGCGAAAACACAATCCTGAACATTGGACCACATTTCTTAATCAGGATACGTTGGTACAGACCGGCATGGAACGTATTGCCCGGCAGTTCGGATTTTCAGTGGTATATCTGGATATAAAGAAGGTGAAACGCGGATATTACGTGGGTAATTTTTCGGTAATAACGGCGGATGCGAGTGCCGAAGAAGAGCTTTCAGTAATGGAGAAATATACCCGGAAACTAGAAGAGACCATTTTGGATGAACCGGCCTATTATCTGTGGTCGCACAACAAATGGTCCCGGTCGAAAAAACAAGAAGAATGAAGACATCGGTCGTCATATTGAACTGGAACGGGCGCAAATTATTGGAGCAGTTTCTGCCTGCTGTTTTGCAGCACACGGTGGATCACGAAACCGAAGTTGTGATTGCCGATAACGGCTCGTCCGACGATTCCCTCAATTTTTTGAGGACTCATTTCCCTCAAGTTCCCTTAATTGTTCTCGATAAGAATTATGGCTTCGCCGAAGGGTATAACCGGGCCTTGCAGCAGGTTGACGCGGAATATGTGGTATTGCTGAACTCCGATGTTGAAACTACCGGAAACTGGCTTTCAATCGTGATTAACTATCTGGATGAACATCCCGGCGTGTCTGCCGTCCAGCCTAAGATTCTGGCACAAAAAAACAAAAAGTATTTTGAATATGCCGGCGCTTGCGGTGGTTTTATTGATAGGTTTGGTTATCCTTTTTGTCGGGGAAGAATTCTGGAAAACGTGGAGCAGGATCAGGGGCAGTACGATGCCATAATCCCGGTATTTTGGGCTACCGGGGCTTGTTTGTGTATTCGTAGGAAAGACTATTTCGAAGTTGGCGGACTGGATGCACGATTTTTTGCGCATATGGAAGAAATTGATCTTTGCTGGAGGCTGAATGCACGCGGAAAAAAAATTGAATGTTTACCACAATCGGTGGTTTATCACGTGGGCGCTGCCTCGTTGGCCAAAGAAAATCCGAGAAAAACCTACCTTAATTTTCGCAACAACTTATTTATGTTGTATAAAAATACTCCTGCAAGGAGTTTATTTTTTGTCTTTATCGTCCGGTTGATTTTAGATGCGCTGGCCTATTTTCATTTATTGGTTAGAGGAAAGTTTAGCAATGCAAAATCGGTTATCGAAGCACACAAGGATTTCTTTAAGATGAGGCCCGGTTTCAGGCATGATCGTCGGGAAAATTTAAAAAACAGAGTTGTTGACGATATCCCCACCAAATTCAACGGCAGTATTTTATGGAATTGTTATATAAAGGGGAAGAAAACATACGGGAGGATCATTCAAAATTAAAACTCAGTACAATCATTCTTTGCGTGGCTTTTGCAAGCGCTAACGAATATTTGTCGGGACGTTCTTTCTTGAGCATCTCATTCAGTCCGATACAGAATTTAAGTTCGGGGCAAAATTTAAAGTAAGGCAAATAAAAATCACACCCGACCCCAATCTCAATCCCATAATCGTAAGGTTTCAGTAAAACAGGTTGATTTTTTCGCGATGTCGGCTCAATGCTGCCGTAAGCTCCCACAGTAAGATATGGACGGCAATTATTTATACGGCTTGCCGCGAGTTTTACCTGTACCGGCAGTGTAATGTAATTGCTTCTCACACCTGTTTTAAACTCTTCGCCCGAACCCTGCTCTTTAAAAACAAAATCCTTACTCCCCAAATGCAGTGTGGGTATGGCTCGCAGGTTCATAAAGCGGTTCAGGTATAAATCGGTAATGATTCCCACGCTGAAGCCGGGAGAGTAGGAGGGGATTTCGGAAAACCACACTTCGCCGTTTTCATTCATATGTCCTGATTGTGTCAACACCAAGTCTTGCGTGTGCATACCAACCATAAATCCCAGGTGAAAGATCTTATGATCGGCATACGGCCGGTTCTGAAGCTTTTGCCGTTGCCCGTAAGCCGATATGGATAAAACGGAAAGCGCAAAAAACAAAAAGAATATCTTTTTCATTACAATTTAAACGTTTCCAAGGCAAGGTTATTATAAAATGAGAGTGAAAAATCTCTTTGCCGGATCAGGCTTATTTAGAAATCGTAAAAATAGTATTTCATTAATGGTATTCAACGTATTTATGATCAGTTAAATAGGATGTGTTTGTGTTTTGAATCACAAGAAAAACAATTGTTTCAGTAAAACTAAGTATGAAACAAACTTTCTTGTTTTTAAAAAACTATGTATCTTTGTACGAAATTTTATGAATAAAATAATCACACAACATTAACTAACAAATTATTTATTATGGCTTACGTAATTAGTGAAGATTGTATTGCTTGTGGAACTTGCATAGACGAATGTCCTGTTGAAGCTATTTCTGAAGGTGATATCTATGTGATTGATCCGGACGTTTGTACCGACTGTGGTACCTGCGCAGAAGTTTGTCCGACCGAAGCAATCCATCCGGCTTAATATATACCGGACAAAAAGGTAAAAAGAAAGCAAAAAAAACGCCACTCGAAAGTGGCGTTTTGCATTATATTTATGCGTTTACTTTAGCCATGTGAGCAATCAAGTCGAGCACTTTATTTGAATAACCCCACTCGTTGTCGTACCAGCTGATCACTTTAACGAAAGTCGGACTGAGTTGGATACCTGCTTTTTCGTCGAAGATAGATGTGCGTGAATCGCCGATAAAATCTGAAGAAACCACATCATCGTTGGTATAACCGAGAATACCTTTTAATTCGCCTTCGGATGCTTCTTTCATAGCGGCGCAGATCTCTTCGTAAGAGGTTTCTTTTGCCAGACGAACAGTCAGGTCAACCACAGAAACGTTCAGCGTAGGAACACGCATGGACATGCCGGTTAATTTTCCGTTCAATTCCGGGATAACTTTACCCACAGCTTTTGCTGCTCCTGTAGAGGATGGGATAATATTACCCGATGCGGCGCGGCCGCCTCTCCAATCTTTAGCCGATGGGCCGTCAACCGTTTTTTGAGTGGCTGTTGTAGAGTGAACGGTAGTCATCAATCCTTCGAGGACGCCGAATTTATCGTTCAAAACTTTGGTGATAGGAGCCAGACAGTTGGTCGTACATGAAGCGTTCGATACAAATTGCTCGCCTTTGGTGTAGGTGTTTTCGTTTACACCACAAACATACATGCGCGTGTCGTCTTTGGAAGGAGCCGACATAACCACATATTTTGCGCCTGCATCAATATGGCCTTGAGCTTTATCTTTCGAGAGGAACAGACCGGTAGATTCAACCACGTAATCAGCGCCAATTTCTCCCCATTTCAAATCGGCCGGGTTTTTTTCAGCTGTCACGCGGATGGTTTTTCCGTTTACCACCAAATGGCCGTCCTTCACATCAATTGTTCCGGTGAACTGGCCGTGGATAGTATCGTATTTCAGCATGTAAGCGATGTAATTCACATCGAGCAAATCGTTGATACCAACAACCTGAATGTCGTTTCTTGTTTGAGCTGCCCGGAAAACTAAACGTCCGATGCGCCCAAATCCGTTAATACCTACCTTAATCATAATTTTATTGAATTTTATTTGTTAAAAGAATTTATCCTAATTATTATTACTACGCTTCTTCGCTTTATGCCGGTTATTATACCTGCCTCCAGCCTGTTCAACCTGATGAAAAACATCCCTAAAAACCATCTTTTAAACTGGCTTACAAAAATAGCATATATTTTCGGTTTGATAAAATTATTTGGGACAAAAAACTGAAAATTGGCCCTGTCGGAAAAAATAAGGAGATCGCAATAACACTTTACTCCGGGGTGAGATATTTGTTGTAAATGTTGTTTTCTGCAAAACTGAAGTGCTAGTTGGATTTATTTGCCGGTTTTATCCAGTAAATCCAGGTCTTCTTTATCCAGATTCCGGCGATTCCCCCTCGATTTCATCCATTTTCCGATAATGGTTTCCGACAATCCTCCTGTACCGTTCACCCACCAGGGGTAAGTATCGGCGGTATCGATAAAATTTCCTCCGTTTTCAGTGAATTGATCCAGAATTTCAAAGGATTTGGCTTCGTCCAATGTCCATCCAAATACATTTCCGCCCAGGTTGATGCGGGTTATCTCCAAATCGGTGTTGTTGATCTTTACTTTACTCATAATTATTTTCTATTTTCTGGCAGGATGTAGAGGTATAATCCGCCAATTTGTTTTTTGAATTTGCGAGCACGTCTGTCATTTTAAAACCTCTTCGAGGAACATCAAGGTGTGTTTCCAGGCTCTTTTCGCCATAACTTCGTTGTATTCATTCGATTCGGGATTAGTAAAGGTGTGTCCGCTATTGGCGTATGTAATAATCTGCCAGTCGGTATTGCCTTCCCGTAGTTCTTTCACCAGAGCGTCATAATCTTCCCCGGAAACGCTCTGGTCTTCCGCCGGGTGTTGCACCAATACTTTTGTCTTTATCGGAACGTTCGTCCGGTTTTTATCTTTGCCCAATCCGCCGTGTATCGAAATAATCCCTTGTACGTCAAACCCTGCCCGCGCTGCTTCCAAAGCCCCTGTTCCGCCGAAACAATAACCGATGACGGCTATTTTGTCGGGCAAAGCACCTTGTTTTTTTAGTTGTTCCAGTGCTAAAGCGATCCGGTGCCGGTATGCTTTATAGTCGTTCTTGTATGAACCGGATAGTTTTGCGGCGGATGCGTTATCTTCGGGAATATTTCCTTTACCGTAGATATCCGCAATGAAGGCAATATACCCCTCTTTTTCCAATTCCAGTGCAGCCGTTCTGGCCTCATTGTCGATACCTTTCCATGCAGGCAGGATCAATACGCCGGGTAATCGTTGCCCTGCATTGGCGGTGACCAATCCATTCAGTTCCTGTGTCCCGTCCATATAGGCGACCGTTTTCAGGGACTGGGCCGGACTTATTTGTACGATGGTCATTAATGATATTATTGCTATTAATTTGTTCATATCTGGTCTATTTGTTCTTCAACCTTCCCTTAATGGTTGTTTCTTATTAAACAAAAAAAGGGATTGAATGTTTATCCCCTTTTGCTCGTATTGCTTAACGAAATAGTTCACTATCTTTGTGACTTCAAATCAAAAAATCAAAAATCATAAATCGAATTATGTCCGACGATAAGAAAATTATTTTTTCCATGGTGGGTGTGAGCAAAACGTTTCCACCGCACAAACAGGTATTGAAAGATATTTACCTCTCTTTTTTCTATGGTGCCAAAATCGGTATTATCGGTCTTAACGGATCGGGAAAATCGACGCTGTTGAAGATCATTGCCGGAATCGAGAAAGAGTATCAGGGCGAAGTGGTGTCCGATAAGAGTTTCTCGGTAGGATACTTAGAACAGGATCCGGCGCTGGACGCGGATAAGACGGTGATCGAGATTGTCCGTGAAGGGGTGCAGCCTGTGATGAACCTGCTGAATGAATATGAAGAGATCAACCTGAAATTCGGACTCCCGGAGTATTATGAGAATGAAGATAAAATGAATTCCCTTTTCGCCCGTCAGGCCGAGCTGCAGGATAAGCTGGATGCTGTTGACGCATGGAGTATCGACAACCGGTTAGAGCGGGCGATGGATGCCTTGCGCTGTCCCCCCGAAGAGCAGCCGGTACGCGAACTGTCGGGGGGTGAACGCCGCCGCGTGGCGCTTTGCAGGCTGTTGTTGCAAGAGCCGGATGTATTACTGCTGGACGAGCCTACCAACCATCTCGACGCAGAGTCGATCGACTGGCTGGAACAGCATCTGCAACAGTATAAGGGAACGGTGATCTGCATCACGCACGACCGTTATTTCCTCGATCATGTGGCCGGCTGGATCCTCGAGTTGGATCGTGGCGAGGGAATACCCTGGAAAGGGAACTATACTTCATGGCTCGAACAGAAGACCAAGCGGATGGAACAGGAGGAAAAGCAGGTGAGCAAGCGGCGCAAGACACTGGAACGGGAGTTGGAATGGATCAATCTGGCCCCCAAGGCGCGTCAGGCGAAAGGGAAAGCGCGTTTGAACTCTTACGAGAGGTTGTTGAATGAAGACCAGAAGGAGCGGGAGGAGAAATTAGAACTCTTTATCCCGAACGGTCCCCGGCTGGGAAACAAGGTGATTGAAGCGGTTAACGTGAAAAAAGCGTTCGGCGATAAATTGTTGTTCGATAACCTGAATTTCATGCTGCCGCCCAACGGTATTGTAGGGGTAATCGGCCCCAACGGTGCGGGAAAGACCACACTCTTCAGATTGATCCAGGGGATGGAGACTTCCGACGCAGGGAAATTCGAAGTGGGCGAGACCGTAGTGACGGCGTATGTGGATCAGGCACACGAAGCGATTGATCCCGAAAAAACGGTTTACCAGGTAGTCTCCGGCGGTTTGGAATTTGTGCGGGTAGGCGGAAAAGAGGTGAACGCACGTGCCTATTTATCACGATTCAATTTCTCGGGAGCCGATCAGGAAAAACTGTGCGGCGTGCTGTCGGGCGGTGAACGGAACCGTCTGCATCTGGCGCTGACACTCAAAGCGGGAGCCAATGTGCTGCTGCTGGACGAACCGACCAACGATATCGACGTGAATACTTTGCGGGCGCTGGAAGAGGGATTGGAAAACTTTGCCGGATGTGCTGTGGTGATCTCGCACGACCGCTGGTTCTTAGATCGTATCTGTACGCATATCCTGGCTTTTGAAGGCAATTCGGAGGTATTCTATTTTGAGGGTTCCTACAGCGAGTATGAGGAAAACAAGAAGATGCGCCTCGGAAATGTGGAACCCAAAAGGGTACGTTACAGAAAACTGTGAGGACAGTCTTTGCTCTTTGTTCTTGACTCTTTGCTCTATTAGGTAGAGATGAAAAAAACTTTTACACTGTTTTTCCTATTTTTGACAAGCATGGGTGTTACGGTATTTGCGCAAAACGCCTTGGTCAAAGGAGTGGTGATCGATGCGAAATATCGTACGCCGGTGCCCTATGCGGCGCTCTTTATGCAGGGGACTCCCATAGGAACTGTGGCTGACAATGTAGGAGAGTTTTCGTTTTCTGTTCCCGATTCACTCACAAACAGACAATTGGTGGTTGCGAGAGAGAGGTTCCAACTGATGTATCTCTCTTTGGATAATCGCGACCCGGGTGAGTTGATCATCGCCTTACAACCCGATGACTATACAGAGAGGATTCAAGCGTTGCGGGACAGCATGACCGCAGGCCTGAGCGGATTTGGAGGATTTCTTGCCAAAGCGACGAAGTTTGTGAAAAACGACTGGATCCCGTTGGGGGATCCGGAAACCAACCGGTTCGATTTAGGCAGGATACAAACCTTCTTTACCTACAACCCTGTTGAAGGGATCCGGCTCAGGGCGGGCATTGCATCCAACTCCCGGTTGAGCCCGCACTTTTTTGTGAGGGGATACGCGGCTTACGGTTTCAAAGACCGGCGAATTAAATACCGGGGCGAAGCCATCTACTCGTTCGCTGAAAAAGCCTATCACGAAGAGGAGTTTCCGAAGAGCAACCTGCGGCTGGTATATGAGAATGACCTCTATTCTCCCGGGGAAATACATCCGTACTCACCAAACGACCTGTTGCTGATCACCTACAGGCGATCGTTGAACGAAGCAACCTACCGCAATTTTACCGAGATCAATTACGAGAAAGAGTATAAGAACGGACTGGCCCATATGTTGCGGGTGAGGCGCTCGCGGTTTGTACCCCAGGGTAAACTGCAATTCGACAGGGATAATGCATTGAGAACTACCGATGTGGGTGTGCAGTTGCGCTACTTGCTGAGGGAGGCTTATGATCAGCAGAAACGGGAAAAAACAGCGCTGGAGATGACCGCTCCGGCCTTTTTTCTTTCCCATACGATAGGGTTAAAAGATTTTATGGACGGTGATGTGGCTTATCACAGAACGGAATTTTCGATACAGAAGCGGTTCCTGTTGGGAAATGCCGGTCGGTTGGACGCTGTGGGCACAGTAATGAAGGTGTGGAATAAGGTGCCCTTTCCGTTGTTAGTATATCCCAATCAGCAGCAGCTGTACCATCTTGTGAACAACTCCTTTTTCCTGAACCGCGCATTGGAGTTTGTAGCCGATGAGCAATACACGCTGCAGATGACTTTTGTGGGAGATGATCTCCTGCTGGCGAAAATGCCGGTAACGGACGGGTTGCAATTAAAGGAGTTGATCTCATTGCGGGTTTCCCATGGCCGGCTGAGCAGTAAAAATAATCCGGAGCTCTCTCCGGAAGGATTGTATCGTTTCCCCTCTGTTTCACATCAATACAATACCGCTCCTTATGTGGAAGGATCGATAGGCATCACCAATATTCTCGGGCTTTTACGCGTGGAATATGTCCATCGTTTCACCTATCGGGATCATCCCGGCGCTCTGCTCGGTGCATTCAGGGTGGATGTAACTTTATAATTTACGACATTGAACAGAATAATAAAGGATATTTGGATAAATGTTTTCTGGAAGAATCCCGATCATTTATGGGCATTGAAGGTGACGGTATCCATCGCTTTCCTGTTGATTCCCGCCGAGTTGATCTTTCATAACTCTTTCATCGGGACAACCATGGCGCTGGGTGTGGTCGCGATGGCGTTGGGGGAGACCGATGTACATCCGCGCGGACGGCTGAAATCGGCTGCTGTTGCGCTGACCCTGTTTTTCATTACAAGCAGCGTAACGGTAATATTCCTGCCGTACCCGATCCGTTTTGCCGTTGTATTGGCCGTCTTGTCGTTCTCCCTCATACTGACCGGCGGTATCGATTCGCGGTTGCAGGGTGTTACTTTCGGAACCATGCTTATTCTTGTTTACACTATGTTGGGTGCCGAAAATAGTGAAAAATGGTTTTATCAACCGATATTTCTTACTGTAGGCGCATTTAGCTATTCCGTTGTCTCCATCTTGCTGTTGTATTACAGGCCATACCGGTTATTGAAAGAGCAACTGGCTCGCGGTTTCCACTATCTGGCAGAATATATCAACCTGAAAGCAGACCTGTTTCCGAGTAAACAGCAGGTCCAGACACAGATCAGGACCCAGTTGGCACAGAAAAATATAGAATTGGCGCAACAGATAGAGACCTGCAAAACGAATCTTTACAGTTACTCGGAGGAGAGTAGCAGAGACGCGCTTCCGATGGTGGATCGTTATTACCGCAAATGGTTTTTATTGCAGGCCATGCAAGAGAGGGCTATTTCAAGCCACGAACAGTACGACCTGCTGTCCCGCCAGGTCAAAAACAGTGAGCTGTTGGATGGATTCGGACAACTGATGAGGGAGATTGCATCGGCAATGCATCTTTATGCGGACTCCCTGCTGACCGATCAACCCTATAAGCATCCTCTCTCATTGAAATGGACGGTGTCGGCCATGCAAAAAATGCTCGAAGCGGAGAAGGATGGACCGCATTATCTTACTTTGTCGCTGTTGATGAGGAACCTGACGGGATTGGAAGAGAACCTTCGACAGGAAGAAAGCTCCGTGCAGGAAGACCAGGATACCGCACGGCTCGATGTGGCTGTTTTCCATTCACGTAAACCGGAGAGAAACAGCTTGAAAACATTGCTGAATCCTGCTCATCCCCGTTTCCGGTTTGCCGTGAGGCTTTCTTTGGCCTGGCTGTTGGGATATGGCATTATGCTGTATCTGAACTTTGGAAAAGGGGCCTGGATCCTGATGACATCGCTTATCGTCTTTCAGCAGACTTACAGTGCAACGCGGCTGCGCCTGTTCCACCGTGTTTTCGGTACGCTGTTGGGAGTGGTTTTGGGAATAACGCTGGCACAATTGCTGCCGACGCTTTCGGGTCAGATCTTATTGCTGCTTTCATCCATATATCTCTTTTTTTACTGGCTGAAAAAGAATTACACGGTAGCTGCCATTTTTATCACTATTTTCGTGCTGGCTGCTTTCAATCTGCTTTCCAACCAGGGGGCTGCGGTGATGCTACCCAGGATCATCGATACAGTGACCGGTGGCGCGCTCGCCTATCTGGCGGTACGTTTTATCTGGCCCGATTGGCAGTATAAACAGCTCCCCGGACTGTTGCTGAATGCGGTGGTCAAGAACAGGCGCTATTTCGAGAGTATTTATGACGGCTCCATTACCGAAGAAGCTTATCTGCATAACCGGCGCACCGCTTATAATGCCGATAATGCACTCACCTCGGCCTGGAAATGGATGCGGTTGGAGCCCAAAAGCAGGCGTAGATACCAGGATAAGGCTTTTAACCTCACCAACCTGAATCATGCGTTGTTATCCTATATTTCCGCTTTCGGTGTCCATAAATCATCTGAATATCTGTCGGAAAGAGAGCTTGATCTTTGTCGCGATGTGAGCGATGTGCTCCGGCTAGTTTCGGAAATGTTAACCAACAACGCTGATGAAAGGCAGATAGAGGACAGTTTCCGGAAAACAAACTGTTGGGATGAACAGATAGACCAGATGATGGGCGATACCGGGAACCGTCGGGCAAGGCTTATCTATAATATAGCCCATGTTGCACGTGAGTTGCTGACAGAGGCAAAGGGGATTGTGGGGCTATATAAAGCATAATAAGTTTTTGTGAAAATGACATTAAAAGTAAATCCATGGGTAATTTGGTTGTATTAAAATATGCATTACATTTGTCATACAATAATAGTTTATGATATGACAATACGATGCAATGGAAACAAGATGAATATGAAGGGATTAATCAACACCATCAGTTTTGACCAGCGGGAAATTCCCGATAGCCGGAATTTTGGGGTTTCCGTTATCTTCAGGTTTAATAATTATAAGAAGACAAAGGAATATAATTCCGCGGAGGATGAGATGGAAAGATTAAAAGTGAAGTGAGATTGAACTTACCCGGTATGTTTCCCGTTCGGGAGGCTGGTACGAAGTGGAGGTCTATCCTGTGGACTACGATGGACAGGTCATTAAGATACCGGCACCCTTTACTTTTCCCGCAAAAATAGAATTGACATTTACGACATTCCTGAAGTGGATAACGGAGAAGGGGAGGTGTTCGTAAAAACATTCAGGATATATTGTTCTTGTTTGATTATTTTATTTATCTTTGTGAAGATGTCAACAAAGGAGAATAGATATGATTATTGAATTAGAAAAAAAATATAATTCACGTGAGATAGACAAGATACTAAGAAAAATGAAGTCAAAAAAAATATTTGACTCTCGTCGTTTTGCTGGAAAGATTCTCGGAAACGAGGATCCGCTTGTTTATCAAAAACGAGTGAGGAATGAATGGGATTAGAATACTTTGTGATACAAACACTCTCCTCTATCTGTTACAAAACAATGAATTGGTAGTCGATTTTCTGATGGGGAAGCAAGTGTATATTTCAGCTATTACTGAACTGGAATTATTTGGCAGGCAGAACATGAACGAAGAAGAAATAGCTGTGATAGAAGAATTAGTGGATAGTTGTTTTGTATTCGACTTGCTTTCGCCCATAAAGCAGATAGTGAAAGAAATAAAAAGAAAGTATAAGATAAAACTACCTGATGCAATTATCGCGGCAACGGCTATCTATTTAGATATCCCGTTAGTCACTTTTGACGACGATTTCAAAAATATAGAAGAGTTGCAATTAGTTCTATTAAAAATGTAGAGAACAATTCCTGCATTAGTTATCAACGTGCTGTTTCTTCTTTTACCAGATTCTATACCCTGAATTAAGTTATTCTTTTTATTTTTTTAACGAAAAAAAGTAGGTATATTTGCCCTATTGAAACAAACAGGGGTATATAGATGCGTAATATATTTTATACCATAATCATTACACTTGTGGCGCTCGTCTTTGTGGCGTGCAATCCCCAGTCTGAAGCGCCCCGGTTACTGGCGGTGGCTGAGGGCCTTGTGGACATCAACCCCGATAGTGCAATGTTGCTGATCGATTCTCTTTTCTATCCCGAAAAAAGCCTCAGCCATGAGCAGTATATGCGTTTTCTGGTCACACAGGTGCAGGCAAAATACAAGACCCGCCGCCCCGTACATGAAGACACGTTGATCTTCCGCGCGCGCGACTATTTTTCCGATCGTGGCAAAGAGCCCCGCATGGCCGCACTGGCCTGGTTCTACAGCGGTTGCATACACCGTGAGCGGCGGGTATATGAAAAAGCGATGGAACATTACCTGACTGCCGGGGATTATGCCGCGAAAGCCGGCGATACCGGCTTGCAAGGGTTGATACAATATAATCTGGGGGATTTGTTTGCGGAGCAGGATTTATATTCCAAGGCGCTGCAAAGCTATAAAACCGCAACGCAATTCTACAATGAGCAACCCGAAAAAGAGGCCTATAGCTTAAGCGCCGTGGGCCGGATGTTCCTGCTGGATAAGAATCCCGACAGCGCGTTTTTTTATTTTCAAAAGGGATTGAACACTGCAAAACATACAGATGATAAAATATTGCAAAGTTTGTTAGCACAAAATATTGGCGTGGCATATCAAGAAACCGGACAATATATTGAGGCTGAAAAATATTTGCTCCAATCTCTTCAATATAACCCGGACAAGAAAGATCAGACCCGGTACTATTTGAATTTCGCAAAATTATATTCGCAAATGGAACGGCAGGATTCGGCAGCCTTTTATACCGGAAAATTGCAGCATAACGTTGATTCATCGGAAAACAATTACCTCAAGGCGAGCGCTTACCAGTTTTTGGCTGAGTGGGAAAAAGCAAGGGGCAATAACGATGAAGCATTCGGTTATCAGGATAAACGGATCAACAGCCTTAACCGGATCATGGACGACCGGAAAAACCAGTCGGTTTACGAAATAGAGCAAAAATACAATTATGAGCAACAACAGAACCAATTTGACAGCCGATTCAGAAAAGCGGAACGATTCATTACCATTTTGATAGTCGTTATTTTGACAGGCGCATTAACGTTCACTTTATATGCCTTTAAACAGCGGAATAAACAATTTCAGGCATTACAAAAAATCGATATCCTCCGGAATATGGCGGATGAACAGAAACGGTTGCATGATACCTCCGAACTTGATGCGAAAAGAAAAATACGCCGTTTAATGATGGAGAAATTTGATACGGTTAAAAAGGTAGCGCTACTGAATAGCACGATCAAGGAAAATGACTCTACGAAAAAGGTATTGGAGAAACTAAATAAGATTGTTTACGGTGAAAATTTTGAAGAAGAATGGCCGGCGCTCCTTCAGGTTTTTAATGAAATCAATCCGGATGTATCCAACGTTTTAAGGCAACAATATCCGCAGCTCACAAATAACGAATTCAGGGTATTTATTCTCAGTTATGCAAAATTCAGCCCCAAAGAGATAGCCGTTGTTTTGAACCTTACCTATGATACAGTATTAACCTTACGAAGTTCCATTCGAAAAAAAATTAAGATGAGCGGCTCCGGATCCGATGACTTATTGTTCTTTTAACCGTTATTTCATTCTACAGTAATCGGAATACCATCTTAACCATACTTTTTGCAATTAACTAATTTACAGGTGTATATAAATTGTTGGATGTTAAATCTTCTAAGTGCTATTCTAAACCCTATTGCATAATAAAAACAGGTATTCTATTTTTATGGCCAAACATCAATCTGAAGCATATCGACTCGCAAAGTCGTAAATACGGAAATTTATTCCCTAATTTAAACTTTGCCACGCAACTCGGTAAGACGCAGATGATGTTCAGTTATTCATTAACAACCCGACGCGATGGACTACGGCCCCGCCTGCCTAAGGATGCTGTCCGGGCATTACGGCAAGCGGTACACCTTGGATCACCTGCGTATGAACTGCTTTATCGGGCGCGATGGGATCTCGTTGCTGCCCATGAAATTCTTCGGCACCAAGCTCACGAGCGATCTGCACAGGAAAAATAGATCATTTAGGTTTGTGATAAATAATATTTTATAATGATAATGAAGACAAGTATTCTATTTATTTATATGCTGTTAGCTTTTACCACAAAAGCCGCCGTCACGGTTTCAGGAAAAATTGTAGAAAATACTTCCAACGAGCCACT
>Ga0207420_1000321_pt1 | contig 58555 bp, 56 predicted proteins | sample ThiBio_inoc_biof_FD_183941 | JGI IMG/M metagenome (GOLD analysis project Ga0207420, IMG submission 183941) | Wastewater bioreactor microbial communities from Cape Town, South Africa - Thiocy_inoc_biof (SPAdes) | ecosystem: Engineered > Bioremediation > Thiocyanate > Unclassified | place: South...
ACAATGCTTTATTAGCATCAGTTCTGATATCAAATCCATTTGATTCCAATAACTCAATTATTTTTTGATTTTTCATATTAATCACTAACATTGTTGCATTATTTATTAATAAATAAATGTTCAATTTTTGGTACAAATAATTTTGTATATTATATTCACTTTGTAGATATAGAAAGTAAAATAATATCCATAAATGTCTTAATAATACTTTAAAAAAACTGAATATATATATGTCTGATCTTCTTGATTTTTAATTATGAATATATTCATGAACATATTATTATGTATTGTTGTAAAGAATGTATGTGGTTGTGATGATTTTGAAAAAATTATATTATGCACAAATAGTTTCCATAATTTTGTGTCAACTATTTACGAATATATAAAAACAAATTTTATTGGCCATACAATAATTTTTGATAAACTAAAAAATTCTATTGAAAAACTAATTTCAAAGCCGAATATCAACAAGTTTGACAGATATATTAATTGTTCTGATAAAAATACTCTTTTTGATGGTTGTATAAAATTATTTTCAACAGATGACATTGAAAATGACAGTAATGATAATTTTACATTGAGATTTATAAAAATAAATTCATATGATATTTCACTATTTGCCACTAAAATTGATTTAACATATATGTGGAATAATGCTTATAGTCACAATGAAAAATCCATTTGCGAATTATCCGTATTAAAAATCGATAAATATGATGTGAATGATATCGATTTATCTGATTCTTTAAAAAAGTGTATTGATTATCCTGATAACATATTGCGTAAATTTCCTAAAAAAATAAAAAATGATATAAATGTTTCTTTTACTGAAATAGATTTAGATTACGATTATAAAATTTTTATGGGATATGAATCTGTTGGTCCTGGTTCATTCTTTGTAAACTATAACTATAATAAAAAACACAGTATTTTTCATATATTGCAATGTAAATATGATTTGAATAAATCAAGATTTTATAATACTGATATTATTATATTCTTTAATTAATTCACTATTACTACATCTTTATAAATTCCAGAAAATGTGTACGGTTTTATCTGTCTATAATATTTTAGATTCTCTTCTGTTTTTTTGGTCGTCTGGTTTTCTAGTTTTTTAATACGATTATTAAGTTCTTTCAATTCTTTATGATAATTTTTTATGTTATCATATTCATTTTTTGATATTATCATATTCCTGACTTTTGACATTGGCAAATCATATTTTGAATAGATACCATTGAGATATTCTGTAATAAGATTTGACTTGAAATTATCTTCTTTTACGATTATATAACATTTTTCAATATCCGGAATATCTTCTTTTTTGCACATTTCGATATATTCATTTAAATGACTTTCACAACGTATTCCATCCTTTTGCAAAAAATTTATCTTGTGGTATTGTTTTTCATCTAATTTTTTTATTCTTTCAAGGCACAAATAACTTTTTGTACCTTTTTTATAATATTTCAAAGCTTCTTTTGTGTCTTTTAAATTGTTTTCGTAATATTGACCCCCAAATGCAAAACATATTGCCAGAATAGCTTGAATTGATAACATTCTTTGTTTAATATTATAAATTGATAATCATAAACAATATTTCATTTCAATTTTTTTCAGAATAAATAAACCATTAATTATCTTTCATAACTTTTGGTCACGTAAATAACATCACCAATTTTATCCATTTCAGTAATATCTTTTTTATCTATCTTTTCAGCAATATAACTTTTATCTATTTGATCAACAAAAACAAATACACTATCTGGATATTCATACAAATCATTCTCATCACAATATTTAAATGCTAACTCACAAAATGCTTTTTCTAAATTTTCGCACGGTTCTCCCAGAAAATACTCAAGCGGTTCACCACAGTTACCCATATTGCACGTACAAGTATCCACGTGCACAAAAACAATTTTTTTCACCAATTTAATTTTATAAATATCTTTTACAATATCCAACATTTCTTTTTTATCAATATCTTTTGCGGAAAGGTTCTCTAGACCAACACCAAAAAAGGTAAATAAATAATATACATTATAAACTATATTATTTAAATCGTGCATACTGCCATTAAATTTTTTACTTCTAATAATGACATCATCAATAACATTTTGAGAATTATACATTACTTCTACAGTGTCATCCTTGCCAATAAAATGATGTTTATTTTTGATAGTTATACTTTTCATACTTTGGTTATAGTTATTTACTTATTAGAAATATTTGACAATTAATTTTTCAATTTTTTTATAAAATTCCTAAATGAGAAAATAGTTATATATTGATAACTGTACATTTCAGTTTAGTCAATATTATGGACTTTTCAACTTGTTCAGATTAATTCACTACAATAATATCATTATAGACTCCAGAAAATATGTAAGGTTTTATCTGTCTATAATGTTTTAATATTTTTTCTACTTTCTCGATTGTCCTAGCGTTGAGCTCCATTAAACTGTTATTGGGTTTTCCATTATGGGCTCTCTTTATACGATTAATTTTATTCAATTCTTTGTGATATTGTTTCATTTCTTTATATACGCATTCGGATGTTATCATATTTCTCACTTTTGACACCGGCAAATTATGTTTGGAATATAAATTTATAAGATATTTGGCTACATAGTCAAATGATTCATTATATTTAACTACGTTATAAGTACAATATTTTTCAATATCTGGAATATCTTCTACATTGCATAATTTCAAATATTCTTTTGCATATTTGTCTCCATCTATCATACACGATCCTAAAAACTTTATCTTGTAATATTGTTTTTTATCCAAATTTTTAATGTCTTCAAAATTATCATCAACATATTGATTCAAAAAACTTATAGCTTCCCAATTACCTCTTTCAACGTATTCGCTCAGACAATTTATTATTTGTTGAGTTGTTAAATTTTCGTAATATTGTTTTATTTCAGAAGGACTGTAAGAACCAATAAAAATACAAAACTTCAAATACACACTTAATGCTTTTAAATGATCCTTTAAAACATATTTATAATAAGGAGCCAAAAAATCGCACCTAACCTTAGGACATATTCATTCTGTTTCCCTTTGTATTCTTGCTCTAGTTCTTTTATTACTTGATCGATTATCTCTTTATTGCAAGTTAAATTTCCATCCACACACACTTTTATCAAATATTTTAGCACTTTTTTTTCCTCAAAATAAACATTTAGTTTCCCCGACAACAAACACTCTCCTAAAATTTTCATTGCCTCTGTATAATTTTTTTCTATTTTATAATAATATATTCCTGCATACATTTTTGTGTGCTCTTCATTGTGTGGACTATTGAGACAAAAATTCAAAAATCTTTTGTACTTTAAGTTATTAGTATGACATATTTTTATAATATTACTACAATAATAATGTTTATCTTGTTCATCTTCGGGGTTTAAGTTTCTTTCGAGAATCATCAAATAGTATTTCAATGATTCTCTGTAATTTCCTTTATATTCTAAATATCTTGCCAAACACAATATGGGTTCATAATTTGAATCATCATTTTGGATTTGGAGTGAACATAATTCGATTATTTCTGGGCATTTTAGATTGGTATCTTTTAAACTTTCGAGTAAATAATATACATTTATATATATTCCGAAGCTTATTTGCTTTAAACAATACTTTATCACTTCGCAATATCTACCTTTCTTCCTTGATATACATATATAATCTTCAATACAATTTAAATTGTCTTTTTCACAACCAACTTTCAAATATTTATAATATTCTTCCTCGTTTATAAGATCTTCGTTTCTCAATATATTTAACGCTAAATAATTTCCTTCTTTAGCTACTTTTTTTAAAAATTTATTATTTAGAGGTTCCTTTATTAAATAGTCATTGTAATACTTCTCATCTTCTTTTTCAATTGCAAATTCACTGAATGCATCAGATAATTTCTTATTTCCGCCATAAGCAAAGCATATTGCTAGAACAGCTTGAATTGATAACATCCTTTGTTTAATATTATAGATTGATAATCGCTAACAATATTTTATTTCAATTTTTTTGTCTAGAAATAAATAAAAAAAAGAAATCGCGTTATTGTCAAAAAAAATGAATTTTCATTGTCTCAATCATTCAAACAATCTAATTTACATATTGATAATGTTAAAATTTATTGGCGAAATTCAAAAAGACTCGGATATGCAAAATAAATGCGTTAAAGTGCATTTTTTTTCTGAAGACATCATATGTACGTTCCGGCGGTCTCATTAATACGATTAGACAAGGACCATTATTTGACACACAAAAATAAAAAATTTAATAACGAGGAATTTGGTTACACTCTTACGAATTATGAGAGTTTGGGCGCATTTACCAAATTTTTTCGAGATTTTTTTGATAATCAATTAAATATAGAAATGTATGTTGTTTCTCATAGATTTAAAGTAGAATTATGCAATCCACGTGTACCAAATCTACTTTATGTATATGATTTCGTTCCTCTTTCCTTATTTGATATACTTTCAATAATATTTTCAGTTTAACCTGTCATAACAAATTTTTATCATTTTTTGGTTTATATAACTTTAATAAATATTGATAATAAATCGCATAAACACATATATTTATAATATTATTATTAAAATGAATACTAATGGTATAAAAACTGAAATTATCAATAAATTAAATTATTGTGATTTGGACGGAACTGAGCTGAACAAAATGTTGTTCCAATCATTGGAATTAAAAATGGATCTTCACATTATTTCCAGAATAATCAATAAGGGAGCTAATATAAATGAGCCAATCGAGGATTTATTCTTGACGACTTTTCCTTTAACGATCGCTCTCAAAAATAAATTAGATTTACAATATATCAAACTATTGGATACCACTTTTGCTGGTCCATTACATAAAATAGGTATTATGGATTTATATAAACCTACCGATGATATTGTCACTTTTTTGCTTAGTAATATGGATGATTCTTATTTGAAACAATGGGAAGCTGACAAATGGAATGCTGAATTTTGGAAAACTGGGGTCACCGTTGTTCCTAAAATAATTTCGCCTAATTTTAATATGGTTGTACACGAACAAGTTGTGGGAAAACCCATAAGATCTGAGCCTTTATATTTTTATCCAAATAAAGCAATATTAATTAATCCAAGTGGTGCTTTTCAAATTATTGAGTACGATATTTATAAATTCGGATTTAATAAAATTTTAAATACTGAATACACTGACGGAATATCTATTACCTGGTTAGATGATCATGGTTATAAACTGGCTATTATTTGCAAAGATCTGTTTGAAAAAGGTGATCGGTATAATGTTATTGCATCTTTGATAAGCTTTAAGAACTTATGTGGTCCTTGCTTATTAGTGGATGATGATATTAATCTGACTTTTGAAGATTTGTCTAAAATAATTAATTTGTCCAAAAATTTTGATATGGTTAAATACAGAATAGAATGCCAAAATAATATGGATGAGCTTCTAAAATATTTTGAAAAGAGAAAAAAATAGTTAAAATATGATTTTAATTGATCCAGAATTTAAAATCTAATATTGTCAACATTGTTGTACACATATAATGGTTTTTCAATAGCATTGCAATTATATTAACTCAATTGTTGTCTATCAATATTTTATCCATATTACTTTCTTTATTTTAGAATGAATTCATCACCTTATTACTTTTCCCGAGCTAATGTAAACGAAGTTTAGATTAGATCCTTTTTTTGTTAATTTCAATGGATTACATATTGCCATCATTGTTGTAATACTTTCATTCCGATTGTACTGCAATGATGCCAACATGTTCGACTGTTTAATTGGTTATTTCTATCTAATAGTTTATTTTGTTAATATCATTACGTTACATGTTGTCGTCATTGCTGTTATACTTTATTCTAACTGTTCCACAATGATGACAACATGTTTGTTTTGTGGTTTACTTTTTGGATTAAAAATAGGCACCTCTCTGCCGATTCAATATATTTGATTATAGTTCAATGGATGCTTTCATCTATATTTTTAGTCAGGTTGCTCATCAATGCTTACAACTCATTTGAACCTATTTCCTGTTTATATACTGTGTAATATTATGGTCTTTCTTTATTCTAATCATACTGTCTTAACTTATATCCTCGTCCAATCCTGTCCAACATCTTGTCATCATTGTTGTTCATTTTAAAAACTTTATTGTTTTTATAATTTTGTCACTTTATCCCTTTACTTTTACTCACATGTTGACATCATTGTTGTCCTTCTAGTTCAGCTGTTCCGCAATGCTGACAACATATTTGGTCTTACGTTTAACTGTCAAAATCTTGCTATTATTATTCAGTTATCAAATTATATTGCATAGTGTTAATATATCGATAACTATTCGATTTAATAATTTTTTGGCCACTTTATCACATCTCCCGATTTAATATAGACTTGTTTATATAAGATCCTTTCCAACATAATGTCGTCATTGTTGTTCACTCTTAAAACCTTATTGTTCCACAATGCCGACAACATGTTTGTTATCACTCTCAAATATTATTGTCTGATATTAAAAATTTGAATTTTAATCTATTATATAAAGAAACAAATATATTACATTTAACAAATGGCAAATAATCAACAAAACGATTTATCAACCATATTAACACCTAATAGAGATTCCAATAAAAATATTGTTGTTGAAAAAACAGAAAGTAATAAGGATCGAATGGGTAGAGTGCCAAAAGATATTAAATATACTAAAGAGAGGAAAGAGTTGGTCGATAAACTGCTAAATATATTAGGCATTACCGATACTAACAAAATATTTTATGTTGACGAATTGGATGGTAATGAGGCTAAACAAAAACAAATATTAGATTTGGTCCACGAAGTTAAACAGTATTTTACCTATGGAGGATGGGTTTATTTTGCAAAAAACAACGTTCCAGATCCTTGTTTATCCTTAACTAAATCCATATTGAGGGACTCTGGATATACATTAAGCCCTTTTTATCCAAAGGAAAATAATTCTAAAACAAAAAGAAAGGCTATTATTATTGAAAAAAAATAAATAGGTGCGTTTATTTTCTTTTATTTATTATATAGTTATTAATTAGAATAATGAAAAAAATTCTAATCAATAAAGCTGAAAATGATTGTACGGGAAAACTGACTTCAACTCCCCAGAAGAATTCAGAATCCCTTATCATTCCAAAAGAAAAAATTTTTGTTCAATTAAACGAAAAATTCAATTATAAAAAATGCTTGGAATTTCTGTTGTCCGGATTTCTTGATACCACCTATTATAATTCTATATTGAAATATCTTAGTTACTCAAAACACCACGGAAAAAATGAGGAACATTATTCTTGCAAAGTTTCTTATTTATATCCTGATAATGGTATTGGAAGATTCAAAACATGTGTGTTCAAAAAAGTTAAGGATAAGAGTGGTAAAACTATCGAAGTTCCCACTTCGTGCTCCACTCAAACTAATATGTGGAATGAATTAAAATCCTATATCTTAAATGATATTTATTATGATGTCGATATTGTTAACTGTCAACCATCCATTTTAGAACATATTTTAGTGAAAAATAAATTGAGCACCAAATATATCAATATTTATAACAATAACAGAGAGTCTTATTTTCAGGAAATAATTAACACTTTTAATTATAGCAGAAAGGAGGCTAAAACACTGATTATTAGTATTATGTTTGGCGGTAGAGTTGATCAGCAGATTTATGATAAATTGCCTGAAAATGTTAAAAATTACATTAATGAAGTCAAAACTAACACCATTGAACTGCTCAAAATATATCCACAATATTTAGAAGAATCTAAGAGAATTAAGGAAATTAATGGAAAAAAATATAATTATGAAGGATCGGCTTTGGCCTTATTACTGCAAACTGAAGAAAGAAAAGCTTTGGAGTGTATGTATGAATTCTTTACTGATAAGGGATTTGTTGTCGCTTGTTTGCTATGTGATGGGATCCATTTAGAAAAGAAAAAGACTGTCACAAAAAAAGTTTTGGATGATTGTAGCAAATATATTCTCGACAAGTTAGACTACAATCTAAAAATTACCATTAAAGATTTTAAGAAAATAAATTTAAATAATATTACTGTTTGTAGGAATTTTGATCCTTTGACCACCAATAGAAATGATATTACTGTTACAAATTTTGATTGTGATAAAATTTGTCCTATTAATGGAGATCCTTTCTCTAACGTTAATTTGTTCAAAGATAATGGTAAACTTAAAGATATTTTATTGATTAAAGCTAAAACTGGTGATGGTAAAACTTATTTTGCTAAACAGGTACGCAATTTTATTAAAAATAATAAGGAAATATTAAAAAAATATATTAAAATCCAAAATAAATTTAAAGATTATAATAAGAGAACAGTCAATCCTGCTGATATTGCCGACTATACTTACGAAATAAAGGAGCCTAATTATAATATTAAATTCTTATCCATTGTTTCCAGAATTTCTTTGGCTAATAGTCACGAAATTGAATTTGATCTGATTAATTACCAACACACTATGTATCACGGATTAGACGAAGTTTATCAGTTAGATAGTATCGACAAATTTATTAATCTTAATAATGATTATTATGTTTTGTTCTTAGATGAAATAGCTAGCTTATGCTCTCATTTTCTTAATAATATGGATAAAATGAGAATGAATAGAAATCGTATGGTCGATATATTTAAAAAAATATTAAATGATCCTAAATGTATTCAGATTATTGGATGTGATGATAACCTAAACGATGGCACTATATCCTTCATCAAAAATCTCACCAAAAAATCTATTTATTTATATGTTAATAATAAAGTTAACAGATTTGAACAACCGGTCAATATATATTCTAATTTGAGTTATACCGTTAAAAGAATGAAAGAGGATATTCGAAAAGGAATTAAAATATTTTGCTGCTCCAATAAAAATATGAAGTTCTTCCAAACTGTTGTTAGACCTGTTATTGATGAACTAAAATTAAAAGAAAATGAATATATTATTTATTCTGGTGATTATGGTAAAATTTTGAATCAGCCTTATAACGACAATGATTCTGATGATCCTGATATTGTACACGATTTTAGTCATAGAATTATAACAGCCGATTGGAATAAGCCGGATATTAAAATTATATTCTGTACTCCATCCATTTTATATGGTGTTTCTTATGACGAAAAATATACTCACAGTGTTTATGGCTATTATTTTGCCAACTCACCTCTAAATGCAATGGATTGTAATCAGCAAATTAACAGACCGAGAGTTCCACGGGAAATTAACCTCTTCATAGAGAAACAAATTTGTAGGCCCTTCAAAGATCTGGATACCTGTTGCAATCATATTCTAGAAAATGTTTTTGATAATCATTTTAAATGGACCGAATTTAGAGAATGTTGTGCAATCAACGAACTCTATATTTTTGACCATTATGTTAAATCTCATTTTAGTGACATCTTTTATTATCTTCCATATTTGCTCAAGAAGAAAGGATATGTTAATATCAATGTTATTGTTAAACCAAGAGAAAAACAATTGGCCTATACTACCAAAAAATATAATGAAATATTAGTTACTGAATATAAAAATGGTATTTTAGATGTCAAGAAAATGGATTCTGTTAATGTTTATCTTAAATCTTTCGGTTTTAGTAAAAAGTTTATTGATAGTAATCCAAAATTAGATAAAATAGAAAAAAAGATCCGCGATAATGTTTTAGATGTCTTCACTAATAATAAGTATACTCGGTGCTTAGAACTATTTAAAAAAACTGTTGATAGAACCTTTGAATCTAGTTTGGAAATTTCTGACGACACAAAATTGCTCAAATTATACTCCGATGATTATAAAATTAAATTGTTAGATGATTTGCATAAACTACTGAAGATTAAATGGTTTGACACTGATCTGCTCAATAAATTGAAATCTAAAGGTGAAAATGTTTTGAATCCATTTGATTTTCCGAAAGAATTGTGTGATGGGATATGCCATCCTAGTCGTTTTAATGTTAGAGCCAAGGATAAACCAAAAAATTATATCGATTCTGTCATTTTTTTGCTTAAGAGATATACCATGTTTTCTGCTGATTTAATTGTCAATAAAAGTCAGAATCTATCTGTTTCCAAAAATAAACAACAATATCAGTTTTCCGTGCCTCAATTTGGTGAACTGCTGAATAAATTAAATATTATAGTCGAATATGATAAACAAATTATGAAATTAAAATTGGAATATGATAAACAAAAATTAAATGATAAAGATGATTATCTTTTTTAATTCTCTCAAATTTTACAAAATTCCTTATAATTCGTATTTTTGTATTGTTCGGCTTATTACTTTTGAACTTTTATTTTTTCATTCCAATTGTTTACCTTATTACTTTTTGAGTTTCTGACCGCCTTTAATTAAAATATAATATATATTAGGAATAACCTCAAATTTCCTTATTTTTAAAAAGTAATAAGATAAGAAAAATATATTCCCCATAAATCCTAAATACTGGATTCCAAATGATTTCCTTATTACTTTTTAAGTTAAATTTATTCAAAAAAATTTATAAATTAGAAATGTAATTTACTTGCTAATTCGAATAAAATCCAATATTTTTTTTATTAAAAAAACCAATAAAATTTTTGAATTTTACTGTTTCAATAAAATGACCAAAAAAGTAATTAATATATAATATTATAATTCTCGGTAATTAGATGGATAATTTTATGGGTTCCTTATAAAGTTATTTATTGGTTGGAAAGTAATTAGGTGACTATTTATTGATATTTAGATTATTTTGTGTTATTGTGAATGCTATTGGTGAATATGTTGACAGACATATGAGCATCATTGTTGTAGCCAATGTAATCTACATCAATGGTGTTATTATGTTCGTCAGCATATTCAACAATAGCATTATTTATTGTATTGTTTCAAAATGTCTGATAATCTATTGTTGTTATTTATAAGGTATAATATATTAGGAATTATCTCAATTTTGATTATTTTTTAAAAGTAATAAGATAAACAAATTATATATCCTATAATTCCTAAATACTGGATCTTAAATAATTTCCTTATTTCACTGTTTTAATAAAATGATCAAAAAAGTATTTAAATGGATAAATTAACAGGGTTCCTTATAAAGTTATATATAGGTTGAAAAAGTAATAAGGCGACTAATAGCAATGCTCAGAATATTCGTATTGTTGTTAATGCTATTGCTGAATATGTTGACAGACATATGAGCATCATTGTTGTGATTAATATCAATGGTGTTATTATGTTCGCCAGCATATCCGTCAATAGCATTATTTATTGAATTGCTACAATTTAATGGTTCTTTTTTTGAATTGTTTTTTTGAGCCAGACTGCCTTTAATTGAAATATAACATATTAGGAACAACCTCAAATTTGCTCATTTTTTTAAAGTAATAAGATAAGAAAATCAGATCTCCAGTGGATCATGGATGTTGGTTTTCAATTTGTAACCTAATTACTTTTTAAATTAAATTGTCCAAAAATTATAATAATATGGAAAAGTAATTAACTTGCTAATTCGAATAAATCCAATATTTTTTCTATTAAAAAAACCAATAAAATGACAATAAAATAATCAGATAAATGATAATATATTTTTGGTAATCGAATGGATAAATTAATGGATTCCTTATAAAGTTATTCGTCATGTTGTAAAGTAATAAGGTGACTTAATATTATATTTAGATTATTTTGTATTATTGTAAATGCTATTGGTGAATATGTGGACAGACATATGAGCATTGTGTGTTATTATGTTCGTCGGCATATTTGTCAATAGCATTATTTATTGAATTGTTTCAATATATCTTATAATTCAATGGTTCATATCCTCGAACTATTTTTCAAGCAAAACTGCTTTTAATTAAAATATAATATATTGGGAATAACCTCAAATTTCCTTATTTTATAAAAGTAATAAGTTAAGAATATTTATATTCTATAAATCCTAAATACTGGTTCCAAATAGTTCCCTCATTTTCTTTTTTATTGATAATGTCAAAAATTTATAATAATATGGAAAAGTAATTAACTTACTAAATCGGAAAAAATATTTTTTTTTCTATTTAAAAAACCAATTAAAATTTTGAATTTTACTGTTTTTATAAAATAACCAAAAAGTATTCAGATAAATGATTATTTAAATTTTGGTAATTAGATGGATAAATTAATGTGTCAATAATAAAGTTAATAACTGTTTTTAAAAGTAATGTAACCTATTAGTGTTTTTTATTTTGTTACCTTATTACTTTGCCCGAGCTAATTGATTAGATCCTTTTTGTATAGCCGTTAATCGCATTGACGAATATGCTGACACACATATTGGCTTCATTGTTGCGATAGTTTACACCAATGATGTTGTTATGTTCGCCAGCATATTCGTCCATCGCATTGATATAATAGAAATAATTTTTGGACCACTGAATTTATAATCTACAACTGTTTTATTGCTTTTTTGGCTAATTTTGCGTATATTGATCAGTTCGAGTTGTGATCCTTCTGAGGAAACAGTTGTCAAAATCAATCGCCTGAAATTATATGAAATCCGATTTATTAATTATTTCTCCATATATTTAATAATAGGAAAGTAAATAGATTGCCAAAAAGTAAAATTCTTTTTTTGGTAATTAAAAGGATAAAATAAATTAGATTCTCAACTTTTTATTTATAGACTTTGATTCATTGTGATATTTAATTTTGTTTCAAATTTTGCTATAACATCTATTCTTCCTGGTCTAAAAAGAGCTTCTTTTTCTTCTGGATCTAAATTCAAATCATCAGTGTTTGAAGTTATAATGAGGATAGTTGAATTGCTTAATCTGGGAATACCATCGAGAGAAGATATAATTGCCCCTGTTGATAGTTTATTAATTTTTGAGCTTTTTAATAATTTAAGTTGTTTGTCAAATTCTTCTATTAAAATGATAGAATTTTCTGGAACACTTGATATTAAATCACCAACCTTTGCTCCATCAATGTCATCTGAATTTAAATCCAATTTATATATACTTAAATTGTATTTTTTGGCTATAATTTCAACAACTGTTGATTTTCCTGACCCAGGAACTCCCCACAAGAAATATCCTTTTCTATATGGAACGCCTTTTTCTTTATACTCTTCCTCGGAGTTCTTAAATTTATCTATGTCATCCAGCACATCACTCATTTCTTTTGTCAAATTGGAATTGTTAAAATTACATGGCTTACTTATTATGGATTGAGACCATACACCTTCTCGTTGACGATAAGTTATCATGATACTGTCTGATGTACAGTATTTATTGTAATTGTTCTCCAAAAAATCAATAAGCACACTATTTTTATTTTGCAAATATTTGCAATAAGTATATGTGTATATATTAATGTACTTATCTTGAAAATCTATATAAATTTGTTCGTTGTTATGCATTACTTTATACAAATCATATTTTGGAATTTTTTCGGGCCCATTATCACCATCTATTAGTCGAAACTCATATTCATCATTATTCTGACAAACATCAATTAAATACTTTTTAATGGAATAGCATAGAACTGAACTTGAATTTAAGTCAAGCGTAACCTCATTATAAAAAGGATTTGTCATATTTTCGATAAAATAATACATTTTATCACCAAATTTGACTAGGATTGTTCCTATTACTGAACTGGCTACAGAAGCTATTATACAATACTTTAAACTATCGGTCATTCGAATTAATATTTTCTAAAATTATGCTACCTTCATGAATTATGATTTTCAATTTTATTTTAATGAAAAAAATTGAACATTTATTTGCTTGATCAAATGATATGGTAAAAGTTACTTTAAAATGGCATCAGGCGGTAGATCAGGTTCTTCTAGTAATGGTGGTAGATCAGGTTCTTCCAATAATGGCGGTAGATCGGGTTCTTCCAATAATGGCGGTAGATCGGGTTCTTCTAATAGTGGCGGCAGATCTGGTCCATCAAATAATGGTGGCAGATCTGGTCCATCCAACAATAGCAGTAGATCAGGTCCGTCAAACAATAGTAATTTGAGCTGTAGTATAGGTTCTTCTAATTGCGCTAAATCAAGTTCTTCTAGTTGTAGTATTGGATCTGTAGCATCCAATGGTAACGCCAAATCAAGTTCTTCTAGTTGTAGTATTGGATCTGTGGCTTCCAATGGTTGCGCCAAATCAAGTCCTTCTAATTGTGGAGCAGCATCCAATAGCGCAAAATCGAGCCCATCTAATAATAATTCGGTTGCAAATAACAACAATGGTAGATCAAATAATAGTTCTTATGCAAAAGACTGTGGAGTTGGAGCTTTAAAATCAACAGTTCTTGGCAAAAATCCTATTGGAGGATGCCTGCAAACAGCTGGAGTGAATTTTAATAACAATAATAATGATCCAAAATGTGATATTGCTGTGGCATGTGCAAATGGTGCTATTCCCGGAGCTGTTTCTGGAGCTATAAATTCAATTGCATCGGTTAATCCAGTTGGAATAGCTGTTGGTTCAGTAGTTGGAGCTGCTGTTGGTTGTGGTTTAAATGCTGCAAAGGAGTCTCTCGTTTGTAACACTGTGGTTGATGGAGTTCCATTGAAAAGCAAATAATTTACATTGTTTTTTTTTATTTATAAAATTATCAATATCGTTATTGTTTTGATTGTTTTACACTGACAAATCCGAGTGTATTATAACTTACCACTAAAGACAACATATTTATTATAATGTGAATGATCATGTTCCTTATTTATGCCGTTTATTAACTTTATTTTACATCACTGAATATTTAGTTACCTTATTACTTTTGCCGAGCTAATATAAACGAAGTTTAGATTAGATCCTGTTTATATTATTGTAAATGCGATTGACAAATATGCAAGTAAACATTACAACAGCATTTATGTAGAACTAATACCACAATAAAGCCATTGTGTATGTCAACATATTTGTCAATCGCATTGATATAATAGAAATGATTTTTGTTTTATTGTTTTCTGGCTAACTTTGCTAACAATATATATTCTTCAATGGCAGTTCAAGTGATGATCTATCTAAAAAACAGTTGCTTACCGCTCAATTTTATAGAACCCAATTAATTAATTTTGTTTTCTAAAATGGCTTCTCAATTATTTTTTATATATAGGAAAGTAATTAGAAGGATAAAATTATGAGTCAATTATAATGTGGAAAAGTAATTAGGTAACAATAATAAATGTTGGTTATCTAATTTCTTTTCTATTTTATTGCCTATCCAGTAAATTTGTAAAAAGCTATTGTCAATAAATAAAAATTTGAAAAAAAGAGAACCTACTTATTTATATTTAATATAATTATGATTATGTTTAAAATTATATTAGCAGTTATTATTGTTTTATTGTATTATAACAATATTCATTCAACAAGTGGTTTGCACATAAAAATTTTAAATAATAATTTGTTAGATCTATACCGCAAACAAAAATATTTATTTGATTCTGGATTTGACTTATATGCCAGTTACAATGTCACCATACAACCCAATGAAATTAAGAAAATTAATTTTGGTATTATAGCTCAAGTTATTGGTAAAAAACATGGATTTTTGATTATGAACAGAAGTAGCATTAAAAATAATCCGGAATTATTACTGGTTCCTCAAGTTGGACTCATTGATTATGAATTTACAGGCGAATTAGGTTCCCACGTGTTAAATATTAGCAATAAAACCAAAACTATATCTTCTGGAGATAGTTACTGGCAAATTGTTTTTCCACATTTAGAGCCATTTAGTGTTAAATATGTTGATATCATCGAATCAAGAAATAGAGGTTCTAATGGTTTTGGATCCACTAATATTTAATTATTACCATTTGTTTTTTTGGATATTAAAATCATTTTAATATTTTGTTTTCGAAAAGTGACAAGACAACTAATTAAAGGATTATTTTATAAAAAATGGTGTTTATAATTGTAAAAAGTATTATGACAAATTAATTAATATTTAGTTGGCTTATTACTTTTGCCCGAGCTAATCTAAACGCAGTTTAGATTAGATCCTTATTGTGTTATTGTGGATGCTATTGACGAATATGTGGATAAACATATTGGCTTATTTAACATCAATAGTGTTGTTATGTTTGTCAACATATTTGTCAATAGCATTTTCACTATTCTAAAATAATATTATTACCTCAATTTTGCTCATTTAACTGTTTCAATAAATTATCAGCTATATAACCATTTTTTCTAGTAATAATAAGGATAAATTTAGGATCTATTATTTTTTATATTTTGGAATGGATTGTAATTAGGTGCCTAAAAAGGTTTATGAATTATTTTGTCAAAGTTGTTGGATTTATAATGGGAAAACATTTGGTTGCCTTATCTCTTTGCCGAGATAATGTGAATTTCATCATATTAGATCCTATTGTGTTATTGTGGATGCTATTGACGAATATGTGGATAAACATATTGGCTTATTTAACATCTATGGTGTTGTTATGTTTGTCAACATATTTGTCAATAGCATTTTCAAACTATTCTAAAATAATATTATTACCTCAATTTTGCTCATTTAACTGTTTCAATAAATTATCAGCAAAACAACAATTTATTATAGTAATTAGAGGATATAATTAGGATCTATTATTTTTTATATTCGGAATGGATTGTAATTAGGTGACCTATTAAATTTTGCAAATTTTTTTGTCAAAGTTATTGGATTTATATTGGAAAATATTTGTCGCAAATCTATTTTTTATTTTTATTGCCTTATTACCTTGCCCGAGTTGATCCCTATTATATTATTGATGATGCTATTGACGAACATGCTGATACACATATTGAATCATTGTTGACTTATTGTTATGCTTCCATAAATTAAACATTAATGATATTGTTATGTTTGTCAGTTTATCTGTCCATAGCATCCAACTATTTTTAATAATAAGTTTTTTCAATAAATCAATCAGCAAAACAACAATTTATTATAGTAATTAGAGGATATAATTAGGATCTATTATATTTTATTGGTTGAAATATTTGTAATAAGGTGAGCAGATAGATTTTATAAATTATTTTATCTAAGTTATCGGATTTATATTGGAAAAAATATCTATTGCAAATCTAATTTTATTTGGTTGTCTTATTACTTTGCCTGATTTAATGTAAACGAAGTTTATATTAGATCCTTGTTGTATTATTGTGAATGCTATTGATGAATATGCTGACAGACTTGTTGTAAGTTTATAAGTGTTATCATTTATCTAATTTAATTCCATTTTGCAACATTTTGACTTGCATTTGCAAAATAATCTTATCTTTTTCACTTATTTCTTTTTGATTTTTTAATTCGTTTTCCAGTAATTCTACTTTATGTTTTTCGATTTGTATTTCATTTTTATGTTTTTCTTCTTGTAATAACAATTTATTCTCCAAATTTTCGATTTTCTTTATTAAATCTTTGATGTGACCAGCATACATATTTGATAAATTGACATATTGCTGTTTCACTAATTTGTTCAATTTGGTTGGGTCTAATACTACTAATTCTTTATGATTTTCATACTGAATTTTGCATCCTATCGCATCAAAATATTCACTTATATCTGATTCTGCATTACTTATATATTGTTGATCTATATATGCATAGTATTTAAGATGTAAGTTAACATTTTTTATTGACCCATTTTTTGGGGATTTGTACAAGTAAAAATTTTATAATGCTTATTGATCATATATTTTGTGTTTTTGTCTAGTATGTTTTTCTTTAAACTTTTCATCTCAAATATTTCACTTATATCCTCCACTTTAAAATAACATTTATCATAACTTCTTTCTCCTCTCATTGTTATATTACTTTTATTACCTTCACTGTCAATGAACACTTGATCTTCTTCTAAATTTACTTTGGGGGGTAATTTGTCTTCTTTATTGTCGTTTGATAAATTTGGCACATTGTTGACACACCAATCTTTACTCAAATATAATTTTGCTTTGCAATATTTAATATTAGATATTATTAACTTGCCTTCTTTGTCATAAGCAAATACATAATCTTTTTCGTTTATATTTTTTTTATCAATAATATTTCTAATGTTATTTCGGCATCCTATAAATAATGATTTGTCAATATTATGTTTATCATTGGCCCAATAATATTCTTTATTATTTATTTTTATTGTTGGATATGTTTCCATTTTATTATTTATAATTTTATATCCTTAGATCATTTTTTAATTAAATGAGCTGTTTGTTATTTTTTTTTGTACATTTTGTAGATACCATAAATAGATTTGTTTTTGTTGTTTATAAACAGCCATCAATGTAAATAAATAAATATTTAAATTTAACCAAAATATATAAAAAAAACACACAAATAGATCGAATTTTTGAAATTGATGATCGTTTCAAACGAATTGAGCCATTGTCTTGTCGAATTATAGATAAAACTAATCAAATTAATAGTAATATTTTTTAGTACAATAAAATGATTTAAATATTTTTTTACGAAAAAGTAATAAGGTAACTGAAAAGTCTACAGTTCATAAATTACTTTATTAAAAATATATTTTAGTTTTCTTATTGCTGTATCCTTTCTATTCTAATTTATATTTAGATTTGATCCTTGTTGTTTTATTGTTGATTCTATTGATGAATATGCTGACAAACATATATACTTCATTGTTGGAAATATTGTTGTACTTCCACAGGTTTAACATCAATGGTGTCATTATGTTTGCCTGCATATTTGTCACTTTATTTCAAAGTATCTTATAATCTTTCGAAATATTTCTTTCAGATTAATTACTTTATTTACTCCATATTTTGACTCATTGAACTTTCGATATAATTAAAAAATATTTTAATATATGATTATTTTCAGTTAAACATTTTTCCAATATCTTAATTCTTATTTTATCACTTTTATAAAAATAAAATATTTCAACTATAACAATACTCAACTTATTTGAAAAAATTGAATTTAATATATATTGTCATAAAAATAAATACTTTAATTTAAATATGAATATTGATATCTTATGCCATATATCCAAATTTCTAGAAAATTATAAAGATTCCATTAAATTATCTCAAATTAACAGGCTTATTCACTCAAATAAAAATTATATTACTTTGTATAATGTTAATGTCAATGTTTATAATTTTAATTCTGTGAAAGATTATTTATTAGTTGATTTTAGTGTTGACAATAATTTAGTTATTTTTGATTCAAATTTTTATAAAAAAAATAACATCTACATAATTGAGAGTTACAAGGATACTAAATTTGTTCCTAAAAATACCTCTAAATTAATTGTTAGTATCCGTGAACATTGTGACACTGATTTAGATTTGAGCAATATTGATGTTAATTATGTTTTTATTGAAAGTTTGAACAATAAAATTTTGTTACCATCGAATACTAAATATTTGACTCTTTGTGATGATTTTAATCAAGTTTTACCTAAATTGCCTGATAGTTTGATTCGTTTAATTATTGGCAATGATTACAATCAGTTTTTGCCTGATTTACCAGAAAGTTTGACCTATTTAACTTTTGGTAGTAATTACAATCAAGTTTTACCTAATTTACCTGAAAGTTTGACCTATTTAACTTTTGGTAGTAATTACAATCAAATATTGCCTAATTTGCCAAAAAATTTGACACATTTGACTTTTAGTCATGAATACAATCAAGTATTACCTAAATTACCAGAAAGTTTGACTCATTTGACTTTTGGTTACAGTTATAATCAAGTATTGCCTAATTTGCCAAATAGTTTGACCCATTTAACTTTTAGTACTTGTTATAATCAAGTATTGCCCAATTTACCAAACAGTTTGACTCATTTGACTTTTGATTTCTCTTACAATCAAGTGTTCCCTAATTTATCAAACAGTTTGACTCAATTGACTTTTGGTTACAGGTATAATCAAGTATTGCCTAATTTGCCAAACAGTTTGACTCATTTGACTTTTGGTTACAGTTATAATCAAGTATTGCCTAATTTGCCAGAAAATTTGACCCATTTAACTTTTAGTACTTGTTATAATCAAGTTATACCTAATTTACCAGAAAGTTTGACCTATTTAACTTTTGGTCATAAATACAATAAAGTATTACCTAAATTACCAGAAAGTTTGACTCATTTGACTTTTGGTAACAGTTATAATCAAGTATTGCCTAATTTGCCAAACAGTTTGACTCATTTGACTTTTGGTAACAGTTATAATCAAGTATTGCCTAATTTGCCAAACAGTTTGACCCATTTAACTTTTGGTTATTGTTACAATCAAGTATTGCCTAATTTGCCAAACAGTTTGACTCATTTAACTTTTGGTTATTGTTACAATCAAGTATTACCCGATTTGCCAAAAAGTTTGACTCATTTAACTTTTGGTTATTGTTACAATCAAGTATTACCCGATTTGCCAAAAAGTTTGACTCATCTAACTTTCGATGATATTTACAATATAATATTGCCAGTTTTGCCAGAACGTTTGACACACATGACTTTAGGTAATTATTACAATAAAGTTTTACCTAATTTACCAAACAGTTTGACTCATTTGACTTTCGGCAAATCGTACAATCAGATTTTACCTGAAATTACGGACAACAAACAATCTATTCAAATTAAATTAAACAAGAATTATGCGCGATACATAATTTCTGACAATAAAAAATATATAGAAAATATTAAACTCTTTTGTTTAGATAATTATCCTATACATATAGTCTAACACAAATGCTATTATATATCTCACACTCTATTATCTTTGAATTTTGTTTATTTTATTACATAATTCCTTTAAACTAAATTATCTAACTATATTCTTTTTTATTTTTGATTAAATTTTAGTATATTTAAATGAGTGTTATATATTATTATAAAATATGATTGATATAAACAATGTATCTCTTCCTGATAAAGTTAGATTACTAAAAATGGAATTGGATAAAACAGATAATGAACAATATATCAACGAAATATTAATGGTTCACAATAAATGGGAACAACTGAAAAAAAGTAATAAGGTTGACAATAAAATTAAAGACAATGTTGAGACTCTTAATAAAAATGATAAAAAAATATTAGTTAAAGGTAAAAAGACTGTTGATAAAAATAATCCCAAATATATTATCTTATTGAAATTGATAAATAGTATTTTGACCAATTTAAAAATGAATAATGTTGACGATTTAACTGAATTTAAGAATGTTGATAGAGATGATATTATTAAAGAGGAGAATATTAATACTTACAACAAGATGGAGAAAGATTTGTTTAAATATTTTGACAAAAAAAAGTGCCAATGGTATAGAAGAACTCAAATTAAAAATTATATTTTAAGTTTTATTAGGGCTGCCTGTGAAGATATTGGATTGAACTTTACATATGTTACCAAAAATAAAACTAAAAATAATATTGTAAAATCTTACGTCTATTATTCAATTATTTAAAATATATAGATTTTACAAAAATGTCCTGCGAAAAAATGTATAAAATTATTATCTATACTAATTTTATATTTGTAATTTGTTATGTTCGATATTAAAAAAATCGGTGATAATTGCATTGGTCTTACAACTAATCACATTATTAAAAGAGAAAATATTTTTGCTCAATTGAACGAGAAATTCGATTGTAAAAAAATGAATGAGATGATATTGGCTGGTGTTCTTGATGAATCTTATAATAGAAGTATGCTAAAATACATAAAATATTCCACTAAAACTAATAAAAATAAGAATAACTATATTTATCAAAATAATGTTTCCTATATTATTCCCGAAAATGGTATTGGTAGAATGAAGGCCGTCATAACTAAACTTTTAAATAAAAATAACGATGGCAATTATATTAAAACTAAAAAATCTTGTGTTACTCAGTCACTTATTTGGAATCAAGTTAAATGTTACGTTCTAAAAGATTTATATTATGATGTTGATATTGTCAACTGTCAACCTTTTATTTTGGAACAACTAATTATTAAAAATAAGCTGAAATACGAATATATTAAAATTTATAATAATAATAGAGATGCCTTATTTGATGAAATGATTAATAAGCTCAAACTTGAAAGAAGACAGATCAAAGAAATTATGTATCAGCTAATTTTCGGAGGTGGTTTAGGCAAGTTGAAACATTATGGATTCGATTTATCTGATTTGCCTAATGATATTCAGAATCTTATTTCAGAAATTAACCAAAAAACTATTGAATTATTAAATATTTATCCTATTTATAAAGAAGAGGCTATTAAGCAGAAAGGTGCTGACTATTGGAATATTAATGGTACTGCTCTTAGTTTATTGTTGCAAACTGAAGAAAGAAAAATATTAGAATGTATGTACACTTTCTTTGTCAGTGAAGGCTATGAAATTGATTGTCTAGTTTTTGATGGTTTGCATTTGCGCAAGAATAAGACTGTCAATGATGAATTATTGAAGGATTGCTGCAAATTTATCCATAAAGAACTTCAATATTTGCCTACTTTAAAAATTAAACCATTTGACGATATACAACTTGAAAATATGCCTGTTAAGAGAAAATTCGATTTGCTTGACAAAAAAATGCTCGATGAGGTTTCTAATTTATATGTTAATTATTTTGATGCAGAAAGTATATGTCCCAGAGATGACAAGAAATTTCCCTTCAAAAATATAGATATATTTGATAGTAAAAAGTTAAAGGATATATTGTTGATTAAAGCGAGAACTGGAGATGGGAAAACCTATTTTCTAAAACAAGTTTATAAACATTTGAATGCTAATAGTAAAAAAATACTCGAAGGATACAAAAAATTTATGACTTATGATGATGTAATGAATCCTTGGGATGATTTTGATCCTTTAGATAATCCTGATGATAAAATTATAGTTGATAAAAGAAATGACATTAAACTTTTATCTTTAGTTTCTAGAGTTTCGCTTTCCAATACACACGAAATGGAATTTGATCTTATCAACTATCAGAAAACTAATGATCATGGATTAAATGAAGTTTACCAACTCGACAGTATTGACAAATTTATTAACGTAAATAATGATTTTTATGTTTTATTCTTAGATGAAGTTGCTAGTTTGTGCTCTCACTTTAATAATAAGATGAGGAAAATGACTAGTAATAGAATAAAAATGGTCCAAATATTTAAAAGCATTTTAAATGATCCTAACTGTATCCAAATAATTGGTTGCGATGATAACATGAATAATGGCACTATTAATTTCATTAGAGATTTAACTAAAAGAAAAATCCATTTGCACATTAATACCAACAAAAAAATATTAGATACTCCTGTCAAAATATATACTAATCTTGATGCTATCATTAAAGATATGAAAAAGAATTCCTTAAATCAGAAAATATTTTGTTGTTCCAATAGAAACCAGAAATTTTTTGAGACTGTTGTTAGACCTATTATTGAAGAATTTAAGTTAGAAAAGGATGAATATATTATTTATTCTGGAGATTATGGCAATAGAACTAATGGTTTTAGGAGTTTGAGCCAGTTAGATGAAATTGAAGAGGATATTGATGAATTCGAACAAACCATAAATACTGCCGATTGGAATAAAATTAGAATTAGATTTGTTTTCTGCACTCCTTCTGTTTTATATGGCCTCTCTTATGATGAAATTAAAACACATGCGGTCTACGGTTTTTATTTTAATAACGGACCATTAGATGCACTACTTGCTAACCAGCAAATTAATAGAATTCGGCACCCACGAGGCATAAGCCTCTACATTGAGAAATCGGTTTATATATCTTTTAATACGTTGGATAATGCCGAAGAATTTATATATAGCCATATTCCTAGAGAAGATGATTTTTATAGCAAAAAACATGTTAAAATTGAAGCTGCAATCAATAATTTGTTCATATATGATGAATATTTAAAGTCACACTTAAATGACCTATTTTATTATTTACCTTACTTACTCAGGATAAAAGGATATGTTAATATTTCAATTGTGGCTGATACTGAAGATAAACAAAAAAAGTTTTCGAATAAAGAATATAACGAAATTTTGATTAAAGAATATAATGATGATGTTCTGGATGGTAAAAAACTCAATGATGTAACCATTAAAATGAACAAATATGGTTTTAATACTAGAATCGTAAAAAATACGGAACAATTATTAGAATTCGAGGATGAGGTTAGAGAAAAGGTTCTGCCAATATTCACTAATAATAAACACTTTAGATGTTTAGAATTATATAAAATGAAAATTGATAAAACTTATTTGACTAACTTGGAATTGGACAATGACACCAAATTAAATAAAACTTATTCTGATGAATATAAAATCAAATTATTGGATGAATTACATATAGCTCTAAATGTGGAATGGTTTGACACTAAATTAACTGAGAAATTATTGGCTAATGATAAACTATTAGAGTCCTTCAAAGTGGATGAAACATTATACAACAGAATAGGTCACAAACAGAGGTTTAACATTAGAAGTGGCAAGCCCAACAACTACCTTGAATGGGTCATTTTCTTGCTGAAACGTTATAGTATGTTTAGTTTGGATATTATTGTTAATAAGAATATGAACTTTACCTACAAGAAAAAAAGATATAATATGCCTGAATTTAATATTAATTTAATGGATAAACTGAATATGGTTGTTAATTATCCCAATTTAATAAAATCTAAAATAAAGGATATGAATGATCAATATTTATTCTAATGTTAAATTTGCCAATAATTTAAATTATATTATGACAAGGTCAATTTCAACATATTAACCTTATTTCTTTTTTCAATTAAATTGCTTTCCTTAAATGTTTTTAAATATAAATCCATAAAATCCTAGATGTTGGGTCCTAAATAGGAGCCTAATTACTTTTCCATAATAAAGATAATTCTAAATGTTTTAAATATAAAATCCTTAAAATTCTAGATAATGGGGCCAAATATAGTTTCCTAAATATTTTTCCCAATTAAATAGCTTTCCTTAAATGTTTATATATGTATCCCATAAAATTGTAAATGGCGGTTTCCAAATTATAACCCCCTAATACTGTCATTTATTTTACTTTTTTAATTATATATCAGTGGATCCTAAACGTTGTATCGAAATAGTAACCTAATAACTTTACTCTATTTAATTGCTAACTCCAAAAGTTTAAAACATATAATCCCAGAAATTCTAAGTGTTGTGTCCAATATTGTCATCTATTTACTTTTCAATTAAATAGATAATCTCAAATGTTTTTAAAATATTTATCCATAAGATTCTAGACGGGGAAATCGAAATAGTAACCTAATTACTTTTAACCTATTAAAATGATATTAAAAATTCTGGACGTTCAATGGGTCACTTAATTGCTCTTCTAAATTTATTTACAGATTAATAATTCGTAAATAAATGTTTATCTAATTCCCAAAATTTATTATTGCTCGCATCAATCCAAGTAAATTTATTGCAAATTTCACATTTTATTTTATTTCCGATACAATAATAACCATTAGTGTTAACTTCATATTTTTTAAATTTATCTGAATTACTATAATATTTATGTGATTTGTTATCACTATCACAACATACGAAATATTTATATTTTTTGTGTTTTTTAATATGATTTTTTATTGTTTCGATTGATAGTTTTTATAATGTTTTAACTAGTTCCTCTTTCTTTCCGTGATTAGAAAAATCATAAAATGTACATAATTGTTTTAATTTTTTATTGTTCAAATTATTCAAAAAAGCAACAATATTAGTGTCTGATATGCAAGGCTCAATATATTCCTTTTTAAATTTATAACAATAATTATCCGAAATATCTTTCTTATCTTCAAATTTATTCTTGGTTAAAGCAGGTATTTTGTTACCTCCAAAAAAATTGTTTTTCATATATTTTTTGATCTCTCCTATTAACTTATCTTTGTGTCCTGATTTTATAAAACCAAAACCACGACATATATCCTTGAGGATTTCACAATTATTGTTGTTCAATGAAGACAAATCATAATAACATAATATTCTTGCAATAAGCACGGATTTCTTTCCACTAGAAGATAATGACAAATCTTTGCAAATGTTTTTGAGTTCGTTGTATGACATATTATTATAATTGTCTAAGCCCAATAAACTATTATTGTTGTTCTTTTTGTATTTTGGTTTGATATTATCGGCAAATTTAAACCCGTATTTCGTCATAAATTCATTCATATTCATAGACCCCATCGATTTATTGCAGTGACTGCAAATTATCTAATTTCACTTTTCCTCCTTTAGATTCGCTTAAGATGTGTCCACGCTCAAAATTATTTTGTGTAATAAACTCGCCACATCCAATATAACAATTAGCAATGCCTTTCTCATTTCCGATATGTATATTCCAAATAGCTTTTCTAACTGCACTTGGTATTTTTCTTTCATAATGTAATTAACCTAATAATTATACTTTACATTATTTTATAGACCAATTGTACAATATTGTTTTAGTTAAAAAATCGAAGTCGTATGAATTTTTAATAAGTCCACAATACGAATGAGCAATCGGTTAATATATTATCGATTGTATAGCAGATTGACTAAAAAAATTGAAATCATAAAACTCTGTATGGCATTCTAAATATAAATAATTCAATTTTACTATGATGCTGGAAGATCGTATTGAAAAAAGTGCTACTATTATCATTTGTGGTAAGAGAAATGTCGGCAAAACTACATTTATTCGTGATTTTTTCGGAATTCAATATTTACCAACTGATTTCGATGAAAATACATTTGGTACACTAACAATCAAAAATAACGATAATAATACAATGACTATAATCAAATACGATAACACTGGTCAACAGATTACAGAAAAACATAAAACGTCGAGTAATGACAGTGAACTAGAAGAAAAAATTAAAAAAAAAATGAAAGAATGCAGAGAAAATAAAAATTACGAGTATATGGCGATAACAATAGAACGCAAATTTGATTGCAAGTATGGTCCACTATGTATCATTGATTCTCAAGGAACAGATGATAGTGCAACAAGAGAGAAATATAAAAAACAATTACAAATTGAGTATGACAAAGCGGACAACTGTATATATATAATAAATGGACAGAGAATGTTAGAGCCAGGAGCATTGAATGGAGATAATACAGAAGTCTTTAATGATCTTCTGAATGCACATCACCACAACAAAAATATACAAATCATGATTACAAAATATGATGATGTGGTTAACATGAGTAATTATAAAAACAAGCCTTTTCCAACTTTTGAAGATAAAAAACAGGAAAGATTGAATATAATGATCAAAAAATTCGAGCATTTTATAAATCAAAAAAATGATAAATTCAAAGATAAATACGATTCATTGCAAGACATTATCCGAAAATCAATGTTCTTTATATATGATGAAGGTAATCGACACCCTCATTATGAATCAATAATAAAAGAAATCGACGAATATTTTAAGAAAATTCATGGTGAATATAATAAAAATGTTTACTATCACCATTTGATAGAAAAACAAATGAAGTTCGTAATCATATTTGTAAATATGTTACTGACTCCAATAGTTGAACACAATATCATACCAGAAGAAGTAAAAACTCTCATAAACAAATTTGCGGAAACTATGCACGATGATAAATATGGTAAGGCGGTTTTATATAGAATTTTAACTTTTAATGACAATGTATTTACGGATTTATGGAAGGATTTAAGACAGTATTACGATATTGTCAAAGCAATGGCTCAACCTAAAAACAATCACAGTAATTCTAACATTGCAAACAAATGTGATGATAATGATATGAGACACATGAAAGAATATGTATTTGGCAAAGATATTGAATTAAAACCATATAAAATAGAGTCATATGCTGATGATGTTGTTCGTGAATTTATGAAATGTATGAAGAGCGACGAGAAATATTGCCACGACGAGTTGAGACAAAAAACAATCAATGATATTAGGAGAGATTATAAAAATTTACGCAATAAGGAACTGAAATACTGCATTGAGATGGGAGAAGTAAAAATAGAAATAATTTCTAAATTTACTGAATCTACGCCATTATTTTTGGATGATGGTCTTGATATAAGAATAGACAATATGACATTTTACTCTCATAAATTACATTATCCATATTACCCTAATTCCCACAAATCCAACGAATACAAAAATGTATATGAAATAAACATAAGTCAGCCATATGGTAAAAAAGAAAAAATATTTACTGGATTGCACGATGGAAAAAAATTTAGTGGAGAATTTACTGCACACATCAAAGATTCAGAGCCCATAAGACACACAGGAGAAATTAAAATGGACTTTTTAAAAATAAATCGCAACAGTTCTGGTGGAATATTAGACATGATAAAATCTCAAATTACCAATCTGGAATTTGAGAAAAAATTAAACGATTCCATTCAGATTATAAGTAGATTTCGTTCAGATTATATAAAATCAGTTTACAATCAGAATTATATTTAGCCAAAAAACAAGTAAATAAAAATAATATTTAAAACAGTGATATGAACAAAATGATATTTAGTATTTTTATTAATACGAAATAATTTTATTAGAAACATATACATTTTTGCGAAATTCATTTTGCTACCATATAACTATTATGAAATTAAAACAATAACACATGGGAAAAAAGATAAAAGAATATTTTTCTATTATATTTTATTGACGGAATAATAGATATAACTCCGAGATGATCAAAATGATAATTAGAATAATGCACCGTTTTTTCGAAATAATTTAATTCAATTAGATAGAAAAAATAGCTACTTACGAATAAATATTATCTCACAATTGACTTTAGATTATCAATATATTGAACGTTAAATTCCGGTACATTATATATTTTTTTAATATGCTTACAATAAAAATTCTCTTTCTTACTAATAACGACATCCGAACTGAACATTGTATATCGCTTTAACAAAAATATAACCCATTGCAAGTAGTTAACAGGTTTCTAACCTCTTACATTAAATCTTTGTTTATGAATAATCTGATTGTACAAGGTACTATCAACTTGAAAAGGTTCCAATAATTTAGTATTAGATTTCAGTTTATTAATTAAATCAACATCAAACCACTCGACACATAATATTTTGTGTAAATCATCCAATAGTTTTAATTTATAATCATCAGAATAATTTTTAACTAATTCATCAGAATATTTAATTACATTTAAAAAATGTTTGTCCATCAAGTTTTTATACAACAAAGAGGCTTTATAATTTTTATTATCATTTATAAAGTTCACAATGTTATTGTTGGGGAATTATTTACAAAAATTCTTTTGATAGTATAGGTAGGATAAAGTGAAAGTCTATTTATGTTAAATGTGGTATAGGTTTAGTGAATGAATAATTTAGATAATGTGATGATTGGTTGAGCTAACATAGGTAAATCTGTTTGTACTAACATAGGTAAATCTGTTTGTACTCCAGATTAAATTTTTTTCTTAATTCATACATTACAATAAATAAAATTTTATCTTTTCCAACATATCATCTTCGTCTTTAATGTCAAATAAAAATTTAAGCTTTGTATTAATAGAATCAAAGACATCTTTTTTATTGGACAATTTTAATCTAAAACAGATTTCGTGACACAAGGATAATATATTACTCGGCTTATAATAAATATTATTTCTTTGAACTTCAATATTCGGAAGTACATATTGTTGCTTGTGGAAATAAAAATATATTTGCCTTTTTACTTTATTTTTATCATCAAACTTATTTATTAATTCCCCGTATATACTTAAATCAAATAATAAAGGATTTAGTAATTGATCAAGTGTAAAATTGATATCCAAATTTTTAATATTATTCAGAATGTCCTTATTGATAATAATGATATTATTGTCTAACAATAATATCATAATTTTCCATTCAAAATTTTTATATTCATGGATCAAATGTGCTACAAAATTCTTATTTGGATCTATACTTGGATTAGACAGTAATAATTCAATAGTTTTCATACTTGAACTATTATTGTAATATTTGCAACTCAGCATTAAAGCAGTCCAACCGCCATTACTTTGTTTATTTATGTCTATATTAGGACAATTTAATAATAATTTGACTGTTTCCAAATTGGAATCTGTGTTGCTGTATCCACAAGCGATCATTAAAGCAGTCCAACCGCCATTACTTTGTTTATTTGTGTCTATATTAGGACAATTTAATAATAATTTAACGGTTTCCAAATTGGATTCTGTGTTACTGTATCTACAAGCGATCATTAAAGCAGTCCAGCCTTCATTGTTTTGTTTATTTATGTCAGCATTTGAACAATTTAATAATAATTTAACGGTTTCCAAATTGGATTCTGTGTTACTGTATCTACAAGCGATCATTAAAGCAGTCCATTCATTATTATTTTGTCTGTTTATGTCTATATTTGGACAATTCAATAATAATTTAACGGTTTCCAAATTGGATTCTGTTTTACTATATTTGCATGCAAACATTAAAGCAGTCCATTCATTATTATTTTGTCTGTTTATGTCTATATTTGGACAATTCAATAATAATTTAACGGTTTCCAAATTGGATTCTGTTTTACTATATTTGCATGCAAACATTAAAGCAGTCCATTCATTATTATTTTGTCTGTTTATGTCTATATTTGGACAATTCAATAATAATTTAACGGTTTCCAAATTGGATTCTGTTTTACTATATTTGCATGCAAACATTAAAGCAGTCCATCCATTATTATTTTGTTTGTTAATATCAATATTTGGACAGTTCAATAATAATTTAATTATTTCTATATTGGAGTAGGTATTACTGTTTCTACAAGCTAACATAAAAGGGGTCCACCCAGCTTCATTATGTTTATTAACTTCGTCTGGATTATTTAGTAATATATTTTTAATTAAGGTAATAGACTTTACATTGTTTGCACATAGAACGAGCTTCATTAAGTGAGTGAACCCTTTAGATGAAACAATTGGTGAACAATAGTATTTTCTGTTTAATGTGGGAATTGTTTCCAATGGTTCGTTTAAAAAAAGATTGTTCATTTTGAGTATAAATTTTACACTGTTTGTCTAGCATTAACATTATCAATTTTTTTACAAACTAAATTATGAAATCAATTTATATCCTTAATAGTTGTGATCAGTCCATGATTCAATAAATATTTTCAATAGAATAAATATTAAAGTATGAAACATTTGGAAAATAGTTATAATTGTAATTATATATTCTAAATACAAATACATAAATTGTCTGTTACACTAGAATAATTAATACGTATTTCTAAATGTAGCATCAGCCGGAGAAATTAAACCCGCTGAATGGAAATCTTTATATTGTTATTTTTTTGATTCAATGGTTATTGTAAATAAATATGAAATAGATTCGACGGAAAGTAATAAAACAATAGTCATCGTATTTTCATTACTCGTTTTATAAATAAGAAGACTCTAAGTATGATTCCACAATATTATCTAAACATTTTGATAATTTTTTGATTGAAATAGAAAGTAGTAAGTACTAGAGACCCCTTATTGCTGATTAATTTATACAATTTTTAGAATCATTATAGGGGATTCGCCAACAATACATTATCACTTTCAATTTTTGAATAAAAGATAATGAATGTGTAGCATTGTAATGTAAATCTGTAAAAGCAACCTTAATATTGTAATATTTGCTAATAGCGTTTAATAAAAATAAAAAAATTGAATTGGGCAGACCTTGAATATAGATAATGGCTTTGTTACAAATAATCTTATTCAGATCAGCAAATTTTGCGCAAATAAATATGAATATTGATATTATAAGTTATGTTTCTCAATTCATGGATGACTATAAAGATTCAATAAAATTGTCACAAATAAACAAAAATATTTACTCAAATAAATATTATATAACATTAAATAAAGTTTGTGTTGACGCATCTAATTTTGATAGGTTGGTTAAATTTAAATTAAATAATTGTACATTTCACGAATCTTTGCCAATTGAAAAAATAAAGAAAATTTATGACACAAATAATATTTTATTAATTAAGAACAATGAAGATATTAAATTACTATCAATTAAAAAGTATAATAAGATAATTGTGGATATTAAGACTGAAAATGATATAGACCTCAGTCAAACTAATATTAAAGATATTACTATAAATCGTATTAAAGGAAATATTATTTTTCCAAAAACAATAAAATATTTAACTTTTGGCGATAAATACAATCAAGTATTACCTAAATTACCAGAAAGTTTGACTCATTTAACTTTTGGTCATAAATATAATCAAATATTACCAAAATTACCAGAAAGTTTAATTCGTTTAACTTTAGGTTTTTATTATAATCAAGTATTGCCTGAATTGACAAAAAATTTGACCCATTTAACTTTTGGTTACATATATAATCAAATATTACCCAATTTACCAAACAGTTTAACCCATTTAACTTTTGGTTCTAGTTACAATCAGGAGTTATCCAATTTACCAAACAGTTTGACTCATTTAACTCTAGGTCATAGTTACAATCAAGTATTGCTTAATTTGCCGAAAAGTTTGACCCATTTAACTTTTGGTTACAATTATAATCAAGCATTACCCGAATTACCAGAAAGTTTGACTCATTTAACTTTAAGTGGAAAGTACAATCAAGTATTACCCAAATTACCAAACAATTTAATTCGATTAACTTTTGGTTTTAAGTACAATCAAATACTACCAAATTTACCAGAAAGTTTGACTCATTTGACTTTTGGTTTTCACTACAATCAAGCATTGCCAAATTTGCCAAACAATTTAATTCATTTAACTTTTAGTTACAATTACAATCTGAAGTTACCTGAATCACCAAACAAAATAACCCATTTAACTTTTAGTTATATGTATAATCAAGTGTTGCCGGAATTACCAAAAACATTAACTCATTTAACTTTCGGTCACAGTTACAATCAAGTATTACCTAAATTACCAGAAAGTTTGACTCATTTAACTTTCGGTCACAGTTACAATCAAGTATTGCCTGATTTGCCAGAAAGTTTGACCCATTTAATTTTTGGTTATTGTTACAATCAAGTGTTGCCGAAATTACCAAAAACATTAACTCATTTAACTTTAGGTTATAATTATAATCAAGTTTTACCTAATTTACCTGATAGTTTGACTCATTTAAGTGGTAAATACAATCAAAAATAATATACAAGTAAACGAAAATGAGCAATGACTCAGAATGACTCGACTAATACCAAACAATTATTCTCTAATTAACAAATTATTTTTATCAAAATATGAATAAGAAGGCCAAACTCTATTTATATCTTTGGATAGGACTTTATTATTAACATTGATGATAATATCATTAAAAATCACATAGGCACAATGCCTCTGATGTTATACCAATTTTTCAATTTAATTTCTTTTAAATTAAGAAACTCGAAAATGCAATAATCACTTAAATACTTTTCTTATTTTATTATTATTAACATTAAATTTAAAACTACTAACATAAATTGAAATAAAGCAATAAAAAGGAAAATAAAAAAATTGAATTAGGCAAACCTTGAATATAGATAAAAGACCTTATTCAGATCGACAAACTTTGCGCAAATCAATATGAATATAGATATTATTAGTCATATATCTAAGTTTTTAGATGACTACAAAGATTCAATAAAATTATCACAAATAAACAAAAATATATACTCGAATAGACATTATATAACATTGGATGATGTTTGCGTAGAAACATCTAATTATGATACTTTAGTTAATTTCAAATTGAGCAATTATGAATTTCAGAAATCTTTACCAATCGAAAAAGTAAAGAAAATTTATAACACAAACAATATTTTATTAATTGATAACAGTGAAGATATTAAATTACTATCAATTAAAAAGTATAATAAAATAATTGTAGATGTTAAGACTGAAAATGATATAGACCTCAGTCAAACTGATATTAAAGATATTATTATAAATCGTATAAAAGGAAATATTATTTTTCCAAAAACAATAAAATATTTAACTTTTGGTCATAAATACAATCAAGTATTACCTAAATTACCAGAAAGTTTGACACATTTAACTTTTGGTCATAAATACAATAAAGTATTACCTAAATTACCAGAAAGTTTGACTCATTTAACTTTTGGTTGCTCTTACAATCAAGTTTTGCCAAATTTACCAGAAAGTTTGACCCATTTAACTTTTAGTGGTAATTACAATCAAGTTTCGCCAGATTTGCCAAAAAGTTTGACTTATTCAACTTTCGGTAATTTTTACAATCAAGTTTTGCCAAATTTACCAGAAAGTTTGACCCATTTAACTTTAGGTGGTGAATACAATCAAGTTTTGCCCAAATTACCAGAAAGTTTAACACATTTAACTTTCGGTCGTTATTATAATCAAATATTACCTAAATTACCAAACAATTTAACACATTTAATTTTTGATTACATTTATGATCAAATATTACCAAATTTACCAAACAGTTTGACTCATTTGACTTTAAGTTTCAAGTACAATCAAATATTGCCTAATTTGCCAAAAAATTTGACCCATTTGACTTTTAGTACTTGTTATAATCAAGTTATACCTAATTTACCAGAAAATTTAACACATTTGACTTTTGGTTTCAACTACAATCAAAAGTTACCTAATTTACCAGAAAGTTTGACCCATTTGACTTTTGGTTACTGTTACAATCAAGTATTGCCAGATTTGCCAAAAAATTTGATCCATTTAACTTTTGGAAGACATTATAATCAAGTATTGCCAAATTTACCAGAAAATTTAACTCATTTAACTTTTGATCACCATTATAATCAAGAATTACCTGATTTACCAGAAAATTTAACCCATCTAACTCTAGGTGACTTTTATAATCAAGTATTATCTGATTTACCAAAAAATTTAACCCATCTAACTCTTGGTTCTTTTTATAATCAAGTTTTACCTGATTTGCCAAAAGGTTTGACCTATTTAAGTTTTAGTGAATGTTACAATCAAGTATTACCCGATTTGCCAAAAGGTTTGACCATTTCGACTTATGTTGAAGAAGACGACTATTAAAAATACATAATTTGAAATAAAGTAAAACAGCTCTATAAATTTAAAAGATCATCAACATCTTTTAAATTTAAGTCGTGCAAAATATTGTCTACGGGTTCCCAAGTATCAAATTCGTGTGGATACCCGAACCATTTAACAAGTGCTTTTTTCTTATCCTTCGACAAGCATAATACATGGTGAATATTATATTTTGTTTCAATAAGAGACCAATTGCCAACAAAAATATTGTAAAAAACCATTACACAACCTCTAGAATTTCTTTTATAAGGATATATATATTCAAATTGTATTTTTGTATCATATTTACTTTTTAACCTCTCAAAATATTTTATAACGTTTTGTACCTGAAAATCGACTTTAGAACCACGAGCACAGTAAGTCAATGAAATAATTCCTTTGGATTGTTCCAAGTTTTTGACAAATTGTTCGATGCATTGTTTATCAACATTAGTCATTTTGGAATGCATAAAATCGAAAAAAGCTAAATTTATTTTTTTATCAATGTATTGAGGTTTCAGCATATCATTCTTAATATTACATTGAAAATTGTTGTTCTTTATTTCTCTTGAAATAATAGAAAACGTTTTCGCATCACGTTCTAAAATTAAAATGTTACTAGAAGACAAATTATTATTAACCAAAGCTTTAGTAGTATTAATATTTTTACCATCTAACACCAATGCATAAACATCATTATCATTTTTACTTAACTTTATGCTATTTGCTGAAATAATATTGTTAATATTCATCTTCTCCTTCGATTTTTTCTCTTTATAAGAATTAAATTTTTTGATTTCTTTTATTGTTTCGATTTTCATTGAAGTTTTAATACTATTGTACAAAGATCCATCAATAAATATAATTTTCAATTTTAAATCGAATTATTGTTTTCCGAGAAAAAATAAATTAAAAAACTATATAAGAGTCCAAGTAAATCTAATAAAGATTAGATCCTGTTTTGTGTCGATACAAAAGCTATAATATGTTGGCATACATAGAAATCATAGGCATAATAAAATCTAGATGTTGTAATATAATCATACATTTTGTGATTTATAAATTAATATTTTGAGTAAATCAAAATAATAAATAAATTTAATGGAGATGTTTAGAACTAAACGTTGTACGAGCGAACCTGCAAAGAACGCGAACTACAATTACCCATTACGTAACTACAGTTACTAACCGGACTTGAACACATACTACCCTGCCTTTCGGCTCTTCGCATATGTCAGCTATCATGAACTTTGGAATGATAGCGTCATCTGTGATCTGAATTATATTCTTTCGAATAAATTCTGCTCAATCACTTATACCTAGAAAAGCCTACTACCCATGATGCTGTAGAGTGACTTTTCAAGAACAATAATTGTATGTTCTCTTCGGTTTCGGTTACCTTTAAGTTCAAAATATAGCTTTTTATAATGGGCATTACAATCAATTCGAATTTCAATTTTTTTGCCTAAATTATTTAATAAATTTTAATGTCATTTTATTGGCATAATTGTCGCACATTTGAGATGTTCATCATTCGCACAAAAATAAGGATGTAATAGATATCTACTAAATGTGTGATAAGTTGTCATATGCGATTGTCAAACATATTGATATCATTGTTGTTTAAGTATTCCGTTAAAATGTTCATCAATGTCGTCATTATGTTAGTCAAAAACAAACTGTTCTTCAATAATGTCAATGTGTCCAGAAAAATTGAATATACAAATACTTTGTACATTTATTGCCAAAAATACTATAATCAATGATTTTGAATTGTCGTGGCGAATCAATAGAAATTTCGGATTTTGAAATAGATTCTTGTCCATTATTAAAGGCATATGCAACCAACAATCATTCTGATGATAAAAGTACTTTCTATATTCCATTCGAAAAATCGATCGTACACAATTTCTTAAACTATCTTCATCAGGCAGACGAACTAGTTGATTTTGCTAAATTGAATTCCATATGTAAATATTTTGGAGTTAATATTGTAGATAAATCAGACAATAAAAAACAAATATCTAATGCATTGAGTGTATTAGAAATTATGGACATACAATATTGGTTCAGAAATAAAGTAAAATGGGGTGGTGAGTTGGGTTTTAAGTTCACAGATTTAATACGAGTAAATTCAGACAAATATTTTGAATTTAACGATAATGTAAATTTATTTGGTAAAACATTCAATGATGAAGCGAACTTTGGTTACGAGCTTCTCCAAATTATATATAACAAGAAAATAAAAGAAAAAGAATTATTTGATTCGGAAAATATGGTACTGAGAATGATTGGCGAAGATATAATACTTTTTTATAATCGTTATAAAGATGCATCTTGAGGTAAATCATATTTATTTATTGTAGCTATAATAAAACTGTTCTTCAATGATATCAATATGTTATACAATCGCATAAATTAAAACTATTGGTATTTAAATTTAGAAAAATGAAAGCACAAATATTTTATGGATTTGTTAACAAAATCAATATAAACAATGAATTTGAATTATCTTGGCAAATTAATAAAAATATCAGATTTTGAAATAGATTTGTGTCCATTGTTACAGGCCTATGTGGCGAACAATTATTCAGATGATAAAAGTACTTTCTATGTGCCCTTTGAAAAATCAATAGTACATAATTTCTTGAATTATCTAGCAAATGAATTAGTTGATTCTGTCAGCATCTAATGATTTGAGTATTTTGGAAATTGTGGAAATACAAAATTGGTTCCGCGAACATTTATCATTAGATATGTTAGAAGACTTTTTTACATTTAATTATGATAAATATTTTGAATCAGTGGATGAGATAATTTTGTTTGAAAAGGACTATAGTTTTAAACCAAAACAAAGAGATATGGCTTTTGTAGTTAGAGACTATATATATCGTGGCAAAATAAATGAATTATTAAAATCGGATAATATAGCATTAAAAATGATTGGAGAAGACATGTTGCTTTTCTATAATCATTTTAAAGATAAATTCCAAAAATCTAAGTAGATCATATTTTAGTTTATATTTCTGATAATTATTTTTGGACCATCTTTCAATGTTAAGACAAAGATGCTTTTTGTTTATTATAGTTTTATCCATTAAAAAATTTATATTTAAACAAATAAAAACATCTAAATAAATTTCAATAAATAACAGATGGAAATATCTGAGATACATTACTTTGGAAAATAATAAATATAAAGTTGATGAAACAAAAATAACCTTAAAGATTGATCCAAACGAAAAATTTTTATTAGAGAAAATTGTGATGGAGGATATTATTTCACTAGATGTTTATTCATTGATCTATGACAGCAAGTGTGATATTCAAAAGATCAATTATAGAACTATACAATTCTTTGAGGAAATGGTAGAAGATAATAATTTATACTCTTTGGTCTCTGAAATAGAATTATTAAAAGAATAATTAGTTTGGTGGATGACAATGATGAATAATTTAAAAATTGAAAATATATTAGCATAATTATAACCGATTGAAGGAGTAACAAATACAATGAAATATGTTTTTAGTTTGAATTTTAGCAGCACATATGATGATATATTTAATAATTATACTGAATATATAGATGAAATTTTTGAATGTGATGATTCAATATTGTTTGACCACATCTCAAATATTTTAAATAAAAGTGAAATTCAAAAAAACATATTTAATATAAATGTTGAAAATATTTTTTGAAAAGTGGACTTTTAATGATTTTGTTAAATCAAAATGTAATATCAAAAAACTCACAAAAAACATAGAAATATCAAAGGATGATAACAGAATAACAATTTTAGGAGATTATAAGACAGATTATTATGGGTACGTTGAAGAAGAAGATATGTTAGAAAAAGAAGATATGTCGGAACAAGATCTGTCAGGGTCAGATTTGCTCCCTGGAGGTTATGAGTTTTACGGTGAATATAAGATGACAATAAAATATCATCCAATTAAACCATTCACGCCTTACAAAATGGTGAACAATGATGTTATTATTCAATTCAAATAATTTTGTTTATATGTTATTTCTGGTAACCATAAATTATATCATCTAAATTCAACAAAAAAAAATGAAAATTTAAGACTCAGCATAGTCTTATAAAAATATGGACAAAAATGAAAATTCTGTGTTTATTATTATTATTAATATTAATAAGCATTTGCAAAGCCATTGATGTTGTGGAGGGATCCAATATGATTGGAGCATCATATGACATATTTAGTGCATCACCGATATGTGATACTCCATTGTGCATTATGAAGTCGTTTAAATCGAATATATTTCATCTGAATTACACACACGAGCCATTTGGAAGCTGTACAAAAAAATTAATACCTCAACATACGGATCTTAGATGTATATCCTCAACTGATTTTAAATCTAAGACTGTAAAGATGTCATCATTGAATGAATTATACGAATCAACATCATCAAGTGTTAAATTAGATATTTCGGGAGAATTTAAGGAATTGGGAATAGATTCATTTTCGTATTCCAAATCAGAATCCACTAAAGAAATTATAAACTCTATTTTGAAAATGAAAAAAGTATTAATAGTAACCAAAACAATAATAACTGTTTATGAAATATCAATGTACGATACAGAAATGGAATTATCAAATGAATTTAAAAATGCAATCAAATATATGCCAGTAGGTAAATTCAATGATGAGATAGAAACCTATGTCAGACGAATGTTGAATAAATTTGGCCCGACTTATGTTAATAAGTTAATGTTAGGAGGCATAGGACAAAATATAATGACAATCGAAAAGAATAGTTTTGAATACCTCAAAGAATCCAACTATTCTTTTATAGAAGAGGCTAGCGTTGAATTGGGTATTTCAATGGGTCAAAGAAAGGAAGGATCATATGATAAAAAGATTCACACAAAATTTATGAGTTACGTGGAATCATCTGAAACAAGAACTCTTGGAGGAACAAGTGGAATATTAGATTTCAACAAATGGGTAACCACTGTGGACACCAATTCCATACCTATTTACATAGAATTAGATTGGACTCCATTTTTATTGGACAAGAATAGATTTCCAAATGATCCAGACATTGGAAATAAAAAAGAAAATTTTATTAAAGGAATCGCAAAATACGCAATATCTCCATTATATTGTTATAATAACTGTTCTGGCAATGGCGAATGTGTTTCAGATAAGTATTTTAATATGGGAAAATGCAATTGTAAAAATGGTTTTGCAGGTATAGATTGTTCTGAAAAGGTCGATTTAAGGGTACCAATTTATCAAGGCAGTATTTGTGGTTATTCTGTTGCACTCAATATAAAACAAATAAGAGTAATAAATAATATTCCTCAACCTCCTTATGCCGAAAGTTATAATCAATACGTTAATAATGAATGTGATGGACTTAATGTTGACAAAAAATGTCCGTTGGGTTACGAACAAAAAATTATATATAAATTACAAGACATTGTTGCAGGAAATGAGCCTGATTACTTGGTTGATAGATATATTGTAGTATCTAAATTTTGTAGTAAGCAAACGAATAATTCAGAGCCATCTCCAATCGGCTCAATATGTGGTATATCGAATGGAGTAAACCATATGCCTTGTGATAACCATAATCCGTACATATCATGTCCGAGCGGATATGCTCAATACAAGCGAAATTTGCAAATATTATATGCAAATGGACGCGTGTTTTATACAAATAATATGGCATTTTGCTGGAAAAACCTGGAAAATATACCAGATTATAATGGTTCTATTTGTGGAATGGCCACAGAGCAAGATAATTGGATATGTGGATCAAATAATCCAAGTAGTGTGACAAAACCATGTCCTAAAGATTATATGCCATTTTCCATGGGGGGTATCGGATTATCCGGAAATTTGAGATTGTGTCATAGAAATATTATTGTGTAAAGATTATATGATCGATCATCAATAAACGTTTTTTTATAAGTTCATTTTAGATACAACAATAATAATCCACTTTATTAAAAATTGAAAATTTATATATTAATCAAAAAAATAATTCATACAACTATCTTTGATGAACATTAGTGAAAAACAAATTATTGAATTATTGGAATCTAAAAACTATAGTATAAAATCGAAATATGATATGAACTACCCAATGAGATGGGCATTTGAAGTAGGTAATTTGGAAGTTATCAAATATCCATTTTCTAGAGGTGCCAGCATTGATGATTATGCTGTTTGTTCATCTGCCAAAGGACATTTAGAACTTTTGGATTTTTTATATTCACAGGATCGTGACATTATAACGAAAAATAATTATTCCATAAGCGAAGCATGTGAAAATGGTCATTTGGAAGTAGTAAAATATTTGCATTCGAAAGGTGCTGATATTCGATCAAATAATGACGAGCCAATACGTAAGGCATCTGAGAAAGGTCATTTGGAAATTGTAAAATATTTACATTTGTGTGGAGCAGATATTCGTGCTCTTAGTGATTATGCTTTACGTTATGCATCTAAAAATGGTCATTATGAAGTCGTTGAATATCTGGAATCAAATGGAGCCGATGTAAGAGCATGCAGTGACCAAGCAATTTGTCTTGCATCTGAGGGACACCACTTTAAAATCATTAAATTCCTGTATTCCAAAGGCGCTGATGTGAGAGCAAATAATAGTTGTTGTGTGTACAATGCTGTTAATTATATAAGTTCGGATGAAGCTGCTAATAAAAAAAGTTTGGATATCGTTGAATTTTTATATTCCAAAGGTGCTGATATTAGATCATATAATGATCGTGCAATATGTTGGGCTGCCAGTGGCAGCGGAAAATGGTCATTTGGAAATTGTTAAATTTTTGGAATCTAAAGGATCAGATGTTCGTGCTGGAAAAGATTATCCTCTACGTTATGGCTGTTTAGACCTAGGAATTGTTAAATTTTTGCATTCTAAAGGTGCTGACATATCGGCTGATAACAATTTCGCAATACGTTGCGCATCTGAAAAAGGCAAATTAGAAGTGGTTAAATATTTGTATTCGTGTGGTGCAGATATTAGAGCCGATAATGATTATGCTATTAGAATGGCTTCTGAAAATGGTCATTTAGAAATCGTTAAATTCTTGGTATCGAAGGGTGCCGATATTAGAGCTGACAACGATTATGCAATTAGAATGGCTTCTGAACATGGTTATCTTGATATTGTAATATTCCTGGAATCTAAGGGGGCTAATATTAGAGCTGATAATGATTATGCAATTAGAAAAGCGTCAGAAAAAGGTAAATTAAAAGTTGTCATATTTTTGGAATCTAAGGGTGCAAATGTTAGAGCCGACAATGACTATGCAATCAGAAATGCATTGGAAAATACTAATTTAGATGTTGTTGATTTTTTAATATCAAAAGGAGCGAATATTAGATATGACAATGATAATTCCATGCGTTGGGCATCTGATAAAGGAAATTTGCGTATAATGACATTTTTGCACGAAAGAGGTGTTGATGTTAGAGTTGAAAATGATTATCCCATACGTTGTGCATATAATAACCTAGAAACTATTAAATTCTTGCATTCTAAAGGTGCCAATATACGAGTTGATAATGATTATGTGATTCGTTTAGCTTCTGAAGTAGGTAATTTGGAGGTTGTTGAATATTTGCATTCTAATGGGGCATATGTAACGGCTGAAAATAATTATGCAATTAGAATGGCTTCAAAAAATGGTCATATAAAAGTTGTTAAATATCTGTGGTCTAATGGAGCAGATGTAACAGCTGATGATGATTATCCAATTAGAATAGCTTCTGAAAAAAATTATTTAGATGTTATTATGTTTCTGGAATCTAAAGGTGCGAATGTTAGAGCCGATAATGATTATCCTATCAAATGTGCATATGATAATAGAAATTTTAAAGCTATGGATTTTTTAATATCAAAAGGAGTTGATATTACAAATATTCCAAAAGATATATCAAAAAATCTAATAAAATGTATGTACGAGATTGGAAAATTTGATAGTACATTAAAATTGGTAAATTATTTTGACTCTGAAAATAATTTTATTAAAAGTTCATTACTGAAAATACAAAATTATCGTCACAATTTTATGATAAATTTAAAAAAACAAAATTATATTGACATTACGTTTAAGTTTTAAAATTGCTATTTTCTTTTATGCTTCATTTGACATTGACGTATCAATATACAGTTTATTTATTGAACATTCATAGCGTTCATAAACAACTGAATTAGCACAATCTGCAACACTTGTACACGTAGAACGAATAATATAACCACATCTAATATCATTACTCATGTGGCCCGTTTTACTCAACGCATCAAATGATCCCATAGCTTCACTCGTGTATATATACGTTTTATTGTTGCACACATATGGATTCGCGTGTTTGGCTATTAATTTTACAGCTATCGATGAATTATATCCATCAAAATACGTCAATAAAAAATACACATTACAATTGTTACCTGTGATTTCTATAATATATTTTGTTGTCTCACAACATACATTATCATATTCAGAATGATTTTCATTGTAATATATAATTCTATCAGTGTCATCTGTTTGTATTGGTTTATTGTAAAACTTGTGTTCTAACAAGCTCGGCATATATTTGGAATATAAATATGACTCGTCTGAAATAAATTCCCTTGTGCGCATATTTAAATTAACCATATTTTTTACATCAAAATTGTTCATGTATTGTGACACGATTTCGATAATATCCTCATTTAGTTGCATTATTTTGTTATTGTTATTGTAACCATAAACATATTGTTTTTCATTATGATTTTCATTTTTTTATTTAACAAATAAAGAAAGTATTTTAGTATTTATTTCTATTAAAAAAATAAAATTTCAACATAGATGTCAGTATATATTTTTCTTTCATCGTTTTATCCTTTTTTACTAAAAATAATAAAGTAGGTAATATGTGGCACAAAATTCTCATATAAACCTCTTCGTATATTTTATTGGTCGTGGTCACATAACTAATATTTTTAAAAATCATTTTGCCTGAAAAACTATAAGTAAATTTGTATTCGTCCAATATCGCGTATGTAAATATAGTATTTGCATAAATGATGTTTAAATTGAAATCATCGTATTTGCTGTTAAATATTTCGTAAAATTTAATAATATCCATCATATTGTGTGGATCTATTTTTTCAATATAATTATCAACAAACATATCAATTGTCATTGGTTCCGAAACATAATTCAAAAAATCACTAAATTCTCCTCCTAAATCAACTTTGCTGTGTATGTTAAGCAGAAAATATATATAATTTCTCACTGTTGATGATGAAAAAGGCAAACTTATTGATTTTTCATTGAACTCAACACATTTTTTGAAAAAGACCGATAATTCAATTTCAAAATTATTCAAAGAAATTTGTCCATCCGAACAATTGACAGTAAGCATCTGAAAATATATTTAATCCACTATATAAACGTCTATATAAACATTTATATTTTCAAATTTTAGAAGAAATTAACATATTCGACAACTAATTCCAAACCTTTAATATACGGATGCTTTTCTTCAACAACTGAAAAGTTTTCAGAATTATCTCGGCCTATAATCAATTTTATTCCAATTGTTTCATTAGTTCTGTTCATATATTTGTAAATTAATAACACACAACCATCTTTTTCGTGGTCATTCCATTTATTTGACCATTCTCTTGGATCTTCATTGACTTTCCTAAAAAATATATTTTCAGCGATGTTATATGCTTCTTGACCATAAAATATATTCAAATCTTTTACTTTATAATCTGATCCGTAATTATTAATCATTTGCTGTTTGTATGGTGAAATGTTCATATATTAACGTATATATTAACGTATATATTAACGTATATATTAACGTATATATTAACGTATATATTAACGTATATATTAACGTATATATTAACGTATATATTAACGTATATATTAAAGTATATATTAATAAACGAAATTATTTGAAAACACCTGGATAAGTATTTGTGGCATTTATATAATCAACAAATTCTTGATACTTGCGGAATATTGTCAAATTGTTAGTATATTTTTCCTTTATGTTATTGGCAACACTCTCCCAACTTTCGCCTGGCAGTGGACTATAATTTTTATTCAAATTCTTAATGACAATTTGATTAGTCATTAGTTCTTTAACGTCAATTGTGTTAAAAAATCTAGGTTTGTCTGTTCGGAACATACCCACGCCATCTTTTGCATAATCTGGGTTAAAATGGTTCTTGACAAACACATTTTCATCTTCTTTTATTTTTTGTAAATAATAACCTAAATTATAAGCTTTTACTAGTCTATATGCATGCACCGAATTTGGTGTTCTAGAGTTTTTATTGAACATGGTCACTCTATCTCTTTTTGCAACCATAAAGTCATCAGTGTATATCAAATCTTTGCCATTCCAAGCTGCCATGCAATGAGTTAGATCAAAGGTATTTATTACATCTAATGGATTTTTATGTAGAACACCGATAATTTGAACAGGTCTTCTGAGTCTTTCTGATAATATTGTGACCACAAGAGAATTGCTATAGCCAAATGACACAAATTTTTGTAATTTTTGTGTTAAGGTGACATATAATTTTTTCATGGTATTTTGTAGTTCTTTAATATCTTTATTGTAGACAAAAATATCCACATCCGAATTTGAACTATTGGACTTATAATCATAGTCTAATAATTGTGATACCAAACCTCCTGCAATACATACATTTTTCCACTCCAAGGTCTCTAATACTTCATAAACATCTTCAATCTCACTGTATAATCTGTGAAAGAATTTTGATTTTGTACAAGTTCTCTTTGGTAATTGTAATTTTCGTGTTGCTTCTGGAGATATGAATACAAAGTTCTTTTCTCCACTCACGTTTGACATGTCAAATATCGCTTTTGAATTTTCTTCAAGATTGTTCATTTTTATATACCATATATTTATAGTTTTAGAGACAATATTATTTTTTTTCAATTTTTTTATATGAAATAATGGATTGTGTTTTTTCTTATCTGGATCTCAAATATCAACCCCAAAAAATAGTACACATAAAAATGTAAATACCATTAATTTATTTGATATTCTATTATATAACCAAATATGTATTATAACAAATATCTAAAATATAAAAGTAAATATATGTCTCTAAAAAAACAAAATCAAACAGGAGGTAATATGGATAGTGATTCCTCAATAACTGAAACTACATCCGAATATTCGACAGATAATATTAATGACCAATATCAAAGTATATTATATGAAATCGCAAAATATCTGAAGCCAAATATTTCTCATAAATTTCGTGATGAATACGGAATGAAACAATTGTCTAATCAAGTTATAGAACTCAATAAAGTTACTTTTTTGGCTGATTTATATCCAAATATTACTAACTATTATATAACTGACAAAATTGATGGGAAAAGAACAATATTATATTTGACAAATGTCAATAGTTATGCTGTTAGTGATAAACTAGAATCTTTGGATATAAAAGTAAATGATATTTGCATTTTAGACACCGAAAAATACGAAAATGAATATTATATTTTTGATGTTATGGTTATAAATGGTAACAGTATAATAGACAAGCCTTTTGAAGAGAGAAAAGCATTTTTTGAGACTTTTAAAGGATATTCCAACATAAAACTCAAACCATTTATCAAATTAACAGATGATTATAAGGAACAAATACGTTCTTTCAAACTATCAAAAAATAAAAATTATGATGTTGATGGTATTATATTTACTCCCAGCGATGGTTTATATAATACTATGAAAGTCTACAAATATAAACCTCCAGAACAATTGACAATAGATTTTCTCATTAAAAAAGATCCTTCTAAAAATAAACTTTATTTGTTATTCTGTGGTATATCTAAGAATATATGCTTTAAGTTAAAAATGAAATTCCTAAAAGATTACAGTAAAATATTCCCTAACATTGACAGAAATAATCTACCACAATATTTTCCAATACATTTTCAACCAAGTAGCAATAAAAATGCATATTATTATTACAGTGATAATAAAAATTTAGATGGTGAAGTTGGAGAATTTATATATGATGCAAACTCCAATTTATGGAAATTGAAAAAGATCAGATCTGATAGAAAAATTGAAGTCGAGAGAGGAAATTATTTTGGAAATAATTATAAGATAGCTGAATTTATATGGATGGCACATAGTGACCCATTGATTATTGAAAATATTGATGATAATCAAGTTTATTTCCAAGAACATGATAATATATTGCAAAAATCTTCTCGCAATTTTAATAGCTTCGTAAAATCAGAAATATTTAAAACTTTTAAAAACTCAGAATGGGTTATGGATTTGGCTAGTGGAAAAGGACAAGATTTATTTAGATATGCTTCCAATGAAACAAAAAATATTATATTCTTAGAAATTGACAATACAGCGCTAACAGAGTTGATAACTCGTAAACATTTATTTGCTGCTGATAAAAAAAGTAGAATAGGTATGCAAATATTAATACAGCGAGTTGATTTACTAGATTCTTATAAAAAAAATATAGAATTAATAAAAAGAAATATATATGATAAATTAAATGATATTGATGTAATTGTGTGTAATTTTGCTTTTCATTATCTAATCAAAAATCAAGAATCTCTGGAAAATATTTGCAAATTCATAAATTATTATTTGAAAAGTGGAGGTAAATTCATATTTACTGCTTTTGATGGTCAAAAGATTGTTGACTTACTGAGCAATAATAATGGAGAATGGATAGTTAAAAAAGATAATCAAATAAAATATGGAATTAAAAAAAAGTACAATGGTGACAAATTAGAATATATAGGGCAAAAAATAGATGTCTTATTGCCTTTTAGTAAAAATACATATTACGAAGAATATTTAGTAAATATTGATACAATAGAAAAAGAGTTTAAAAAATACAATATAATTTTACAATCCAATAAATCTTTCTCTTCATATTTACCTTTGTATAACGGCGATTTAGAAAATGATGATAAAACTTATGTAGATTTATATCACTGTTATACATTTAAGAAAATTTAATTCCAATAAAATCCATAAACTATACGCAAACAGACTTTATTCTCCAAACTAACCAATTCCATTTACAATCTCTTACAAATTAAGCCAATATATATTTCAATTTTCGATAACTTTTATTTCTCCAATTTATCACTATCTAATGAAAATCATATTCATTTAAAATATCTAAAACAACCATTTTTTACAATACTTAAAATAATATTATCCTAATATTAGTTTTTTCAAATTTTATAAATTAAATTTTTGATATTTCGCTGATTTTTCTTTTTTTATCAGAATGTTTATCGTTATCCTTTGGTATTTGAGGATATAAGCCACTCCATTCTGGATTTACAGGAGCACTTGGAATATAATTGTTATTGCTGCAATTTTCCAGTAATTCCGATTTTAACTTTTCTATTTCCATTTGTTTTTCTTTTAATTGATTTTCTAAATTAACATTTTTTTTGTTCAATTGTTCAACAATTTCTTTGGAATCAAGATAATCATCCACAATTTCAGTCGTATATTTATTTAAAACTTCTCTTAATTTATTATTATCAGCACATCCATACGAACTTTTTCTAAAATGTTTTATGGCATTAAAATAATCGCCATTATTAAAATGTGCAACACCTAAATCATAATCAAAACTATTGCCCATGACATTAATGATTTATTTCCAAGATAATCTAAACCAATTATTTTTCAACTTTTCAAAAAGCTGTCTCTAACTGTAATTTCCTGTTGAACTATTTTACTGATAATGCCATAATATTTTTGTTCAATCTTTCCAAGGAAATCTGAACACCATCTCCGATAATAATTTTGTTGTTCTGTGTGGTTGCGCCAGAATACAAACTGACTGTTGCCAATATGTTTAAATAAGGATTGCCAAAAGAATCATATGTGTATAGATTGTTATTGAATATATTTGCTAAAGAAAAATGTGATGAAGGAAATCCTTTGTCCTGAATGTCAAAAAATTCTATTTCACAATCTTCACCAAAATCTGGTAACTTTATACATAACCGTGGTGTATTATTAATTTTTGAAAATGAATGTATCAAGAAATCCTGTTTCCTAATTTTATGTATGCAGACGAAGAAACTCCTACATCAACATCGGTTACTTCACGAATTTCTCTTAATCCATAACCCGCAATGATTACGTAGTCATGTTGCGGTATTTCATAATACAGCATTATGTTTCGCAATAAGAATGCCAATTTATCTGTTTTGCGCATATTTTTATGTAATTGACTTTTTGATAGTATATCATCCATCCACAATATTTTAATAAAAACACCATATATTACAAATACAACAATGTTCAACTTTTTACAGAGGGCGGAAAAAAATTGATGAAAATAGTAATTAATTACCTTTTTTATTTATAAAAACTAATAAAATGATTTACTGTGTTATATATATCGAACATGATTACAATTATAAACTTTATCATCTCGAAAGATCGAATATAGTTGATGTTAAACTGTTTTCTGATTTAAAATCAGCTGAAAATTACATTGCTAAACAAATTTTCAAATATATTAACAATATGGAAGATATATTATATGATATAGCCTCATCTGAAAAAAAATATTTTAATATTGTTGACTATCGTTATTTGGAAATAAAAGAAGAATATAAAAATGATTACAATTTAGCAAAAACATTGTCCGATAATTATTGTAAAAATGAATTTGGAAAACCATTATTCTCTTACGAAATACACGAATCCAATATTAATCCAGCGTAATTATAGTCATATTGTTTATTTTTCTTAAATTTACAAAAAAATTATCTCTTTTCGTTTTTATTTTTTTTATTGTTTTCTTAATATTTATGTCTTCAATATTATCCAAAATTTTTCCCAAAGCATCAAAACAATGTTTTTCAAATAGCTGTTTTGTTATTGTCGATGGTATAAAATTACTGTCATAAAAATTGGCACTATCTCCTGCATTAATCAAACAATCAATAATATTAATGTTTCCTCTTGAAATTGCGCATTCCAACGCACGGTTACCAATCTTTGCTCCATAAGACAAAAGCAATATCACCAACTCATAATTTTGGCGATCACACGCGATCTCAAGATATGTTCTAAAGGAGGGAATATAAGGACGGTGATTAATTTTTGCTCCATTTTCTAGTAAAAGACGTACTATTTCATTATATTCATTATATGAGGCTATAGATAAGTGATCCAAACATTCTTCTCTTATTCTGAATCCACACAACATTAATTTTTTTATAGAATCTATTTTGTTTTCCATTATACATTTACGAATATGTTTTACTATGCGATATCCTATCTTTCCACATCTTTCTGTTAAATAATTTGCAATTTCGTAATGTCCGCGACATAATGCACTATCAATAAATTTTTCTTCTCCTGAAATTTCATACTCACCACTTTTTAATATTTCCTTTAAAGTTTCCAAGTCACCTTCTTCACAAGCTTTTTGTAAACGTAAACTTAAACTCATCATTTGTATAATAATTCTATTTTTTATCTTAAATAAATTAAAAAGTGATTATTGATACATTATTTATTTTCTTAAGATTTGCAAAAAAATTATTTCTATTGTTTTTAAGACGATTGATAACTTTTTTTATATTATCATCTTCTATGTCATCCACTATCTTTATCAGAATATCAAATTCGCATTTCTCAAAAAATTCTTTTATTAGATAGTATCTTGTTATGGAATCTAATTGATTTATGTCTGCACCCGCCGAAATTAAACATTTGTATATTTCATACGTTTTTCCTCTCCTGACATGTAATATTGCGTTAATTTTAGATGCTCCATAGGACAATAAAAGTTTTATAATTTCCAGATGACCCTCTGAACACGCATATTCCAATGGCGTCCAACGACAGGGTCCCGAATTAATGTAGGAATTAAATCCTATTTTAAGAAAAAGTTCTGTTATTTCACTATTATTATGTTCTATTGATATCCTTAATGCAGATTCACATTCATTATTTATATTGATCTCTTTCTTTGTTTTATCTCTGTTTATTTCCATTATTTTTTCGGTTAGATACTTTATAGCGTTTACATTGTTATTTTCCGATGCTTTTGTTAATAACTTTTTATAGTCAATTTGAGTACAAATATTGTTGTCAATTAAATATTTTACAATTTCCATGTGATTCATATGTAATGCAGTTTCCACTGCAGCTAAATAATTTGGATGCACTAGAAACTTATTTTCTGCTATATATTTCACTATACTCAAATGTCCATGACAGCACGCTTCCATTAAAAATTTATTATAATTCTTTGGTCTGTGCATATTATTATCGTCTAAATGTTTTAACAGATATTCGAATATTTCCAAATTTCCTACCTTCGATGCAGTCTTCAAATATTTTGGAGTATTTTCCTGTAAATTCGAGTCTATTTCGATCAACTGTTTTAATATTTCTATTTTTTTGGCGGATATTGATTGTTTTATAACTTTATAAATATCGACATTTCCACGATACACCAATTGTTTTATATCGGGAATGCTCAACGTAATTGCGTGTTGTTCCAGATTCATAATAATTTATTATTATTTTTTTATAAATATGACAATAACTAAATAAATCAATTTTTTTTGGAATACCCCTGTTATTTAAACCTAAAAATTGAAAAAACTATTAACTGCAATTTCTTGTAATTTAATCTATTTGTCCTCATGACCAACTACTTTCTTGACTTGTTTGAAAAGTGTCAAATTGACACAAAATTACAAGATGGCACTATTGATGTGTATCTGTATTCTGATTCCGGTGAAACTCTAAAAACTTTTAAAATGCACACTTTTATGCTTATTTCTTTGGATGCCGAATATTATAATACTTTTACTAGCGGTAATTTCTCAGATGAAAAATTTGGATTTACTCTCGATAGTTTTGAAACACCCGATGGTTTTATGGCCTACGTAAAAGATTTTATTTTATATATAACTGCTGAAAAAAAAAGAATTTGGATAGATGATAACCATATTCAAAAATACTTGACCTCAAAGAGATTTAAACATGATGTATATGGTGTCCACACTAAAGATATTCTTCTTTGGTATAATAATCTTCCAAAATATACTTTTGAAGAATTTTTTAATCAACAAAATAGACAATCTGTGATCGTAAGCTTCTTGTCATGCGCTGATGTTTATAAAAGAGTAACTGCAGTGGAATTAAAAATATTCAAGGTCTCTGAAATGCTTATAAAAACTGATTATGTCACTTATTATGATTCCAAAAAACTGGAATTTTCCAGTGAACGTCATTGGTATTATGCTTATTTGAATTGTAATCAGACTGGAAAATATATTTGGGCATACCCGAATAAATCTGTTGCTGACAATATTTATGTTTACTCAAAAACATGCCATATCTTGTCTGACGATGAAAAAAAAGAAATTTACGAAACGTTTTTTAATTTCACTAATATTATAGATAAAAATTTTGTAACTTGGGGACTTGCCAGAAGTCTAAATCTTCTTTATGGATACTTAAAAAAGTGTTTCCCTTCTGAAAATATACCTCTTATAAACGGTTGTCTGGCTATACAGGTTGGTATACCTCTCGTCGATATTGAGGATAAAATTTGTTTTGATTTTTCCTGTTCTAATCAATGTATTGTCAGAACTTATACGGTCGCAAATGTTACTTCAGATTCTAAGGACAAAAAAATAATTGCTAGGAAAAGTTACAAATTTATTAAAGAAAAATACGATCCTTTTAATTTTGAGGAATGTCTTGGTAATTTTATTGAAGTTGAGTATACACACGTTAATGAAGACAACTGGCTGATAAAAAGTGACTTTGAAAACAATAAAATAAATGTTGTTGAGAAAAATTCTTTGTAAATATATCTTTATTTAATAATAAAATCCAGAAACTTTTGTATATACTGATATTTATATATATACGTTTATATATACGTTTATATATACGTTTATATATACGTTTATATATACGTTTATATATGAGTGTTATATACAGTAAATTGGACGATATTTTAAGCAATCTTAAAATAAAACACTATAACAAAGTATCTAATGAATTAATAGAAAACAATTATCCATTTTTTCAAAAGTATTTAAAAAACTATCAGGTCGGAGGATATGGTAATAAAAATGTTAAGACCACTAAAATCACAACTAAATTTGATAAATATACATTTGAGATCCATTTTTGTGATCGTGAAACAATGTCTGTTGTAAATGATAATTTTGATGACTGTATTACTATTTTTATTGAAAATAATATAGCCAATATACATACTATCAGTTATGATTCTACCTGTGCCAAAGAAGGCTTGGAATATCCTGGAGGAGGATCAATTTTGTTTAAATTCGCACTTCAATATCTCAAAAAAAATAAAGATAAACTAAATATCAATAAAATAAAAATAAAAGATTAAGTTTATCAGCTATATATATGTTGACACAGGCAAATACTTGGTATGCTAAATATGGTTTCATGCCATATAATTACACAAAGGATATAATTGATTATGATACACTGGTTCGGTACAAAGTAAATAAAATATTAGTTAATAAGATAAAACTAGGTTGTACTAATATTGACAATATAATTGAAAATACTATAACAGCCAATAATCTCGAAAATCAATTATCTGTAGATAAATTTAAAAAAATATATGCGAAATACAAAGAATTTCCAATATTAAAATTTTTTAAAGACTTTCTCGCCAGAAAACAATATGAAATTTTCGGTATGTGTTATAGAGAAATAATGGAGGATGTTGGATTGTACAATTTGCATGGTGTAACTTATATTTTGTACATATAAATAACTCAGATAAAATAAACGGAATAATGGTGCCAAAATATCAAATTTAATTCATATTTTATTATCATCTATGTTTATTCATCATTCTGTTCTTCTTATTCTTCTTGTTCTTCTTGTTGTTCTTCGTCTTCAGATAAATATATATTGTCAAAATATTTACAAGTCTCATAAATTGTAGCATAGTATTTTGGCTTCAAACGCGCATTCTTATTGAAAATTTGTGTCACGGCAATTATTAAATTATCATTACATTTTTTGTACCAAATATTGTCTATTGATATTTTATTAGTAGAATACACATTAAATTCAACTTTTATTTTATTCGTTTGTAATGTAGATGCACTCCATATACTTATTTTATTTATGGGTTTTTCAATATTATAAATTTTTTTATCTTTTAGATCGCTATTATGACAAAAACATATTTTTTTATTTAATAAGTTGAATGGTAGCAAATCCACTGACGAATCTAATTTAACTAATACTTTCATGCAATAAGCATTCTTTTCTATTTTGAAATATTTAATTAATTCTTCTTGTAATTTATTGAGATCACTAAGATCGTTTCCCACTAAATATATACCATCCAAATAATTCTTTTTTAAATAATCATCAATTATTAATTTTGATTCTGGTGATATTTTGTTTTCTAATAATTTATATAATGCCATTTTGCTGGATAAATTTTGTTCTATGCAATTTACTTTTTGAAATAGTTTACTTAAATGTTTATTATACGTACAATACTGAGATAACAATGCGTGGGGGACTATTGGCTCCAAAAATTTTATGATTTCATCTAACGAAAAATTTTTCTCCTTTAACCATTTCATTTTTATTTCATTGGATAGACCGTCCAAAACAGCATAAACATTATTACTATATTTGTTCATTATTTTTTCGTATATCAAAGGCGGTAATTCGTTTAACAATAATATATCACTATTGTCATCCATGTCAAAATCATAAAAATTATGGTTAAATCTTGTTGATACGATGTATTTCTTTAATGATTTCTCTGTTAAATTTATTTTAACACTATTTGATGTGTCTTTATAAACCATAAAATCTTCAAGGTATTCAGTGAAACATTCTACATTTTCGGATTCCAATAATGTAAAACCAAATTTATTATCGCCAAATATTCCACTACAATAAACATCATAATATTCTTTATCCAATTCTCTTATATGACATTTGTGCATATACACATATCCTAACACTTTTTGATCCTCAGACAAAAAGTGCACTTTTATTGCCCCCTCTTGATACTCAGGATTTTGAACCATTTTGTGTAACTCTGAGTGAAAATTATTATTGGACATATTATTAACCAATTGATATATATAGTAAGTAAGTAATATGTTATTCTGATATTTATATTTTCATTTTTTTTGACAAATAAAAAAATCAATCCGAAAAACAAATAATAATGTTTTTTAGAGGAAAAATAATTATATTGTTTATAAATCTTTCCCGATTTCTTATTATTTTCTCTGAACGGTAATATATTGACCTATCTTTTAATCTTTCTTTATTTATTGTACAAACTAATTCGAAATTATTCTCTTCAAATAATTTTTTCGCTATTTTCTCTATTTCACAATCTTCTTTTATTGCATTTATATCGGCACCATACGATATTATTTTTTTGAACATTTTCCACTCGTCTCTTCTTTTTGTTCGATCACAATAACGATATAGTTCTTTTATCAAACAATTATTCGATGCATTTACTCTTCCACCGACTGACATCAAATAATCCAATATCTCAAAATATCCATATTTTGCTGCTTGCTGAACTGCCATATAATTATTGTGCGATATGTCAACTCCTTTAGTAAATATATATTTGACAATTTCCAAATAACCTTTTCTCACTGCATTACAAAAATCTGAATTAAAGTCATAATTTTTATCTACTTTTGATATTATAATTTTCAGATTTTCCAACTTATTTCTTATCACGCAATCACCAACATAGATTTCCAACAAATATTGATTTATTCCACCATGATGACTGTATAAATCTAATAATTTATCAATTATTTCACAACTATATTCCTCTACTGATAAACTTTTTAGTTGCGTTGCACCCCTCTCGAACATACTAGTTATTATATTTATACGATTATTTTTTAGTGCTATTTCTTGTATTTCATTGTTATACTCCGCACCCAGAGTGCTAAAATAACATAATCTCAATTGTATAACCTGATTTTCCCTGTCCAAAACATTTATATTTAATCCCGTTACTGCATAATGTCTTTTTAGCTTACTATTGACTTTTTTTTGTCCATTCAAATAATCATTTATATCGCAGTCAATAGTGTGCTCAAATATTTCTTGGTAACCATTTTTGGCTGATTCACTTAATATTTCATACTTTTCGACATCACTTATGCACTCTGACATCAAACATTTAAACATCTCAATCTTATTGTCCTTCACCAATTCACGTAAAATTTCATATTTTTCGGCACAGCTAATATACATTCCTACTGATGTCAAATATTTGAGTATCTCTGTATTGTTACTTCGCACTGCTTCGATAATACCTCCATCGTGACATTCTGGATAAAAACCCAGCGAAACCACATATTCTACTAATTTTAAATTACCTGACCGTGTTGCTAATGCGATGGCACTATACACTGGTTTTCTTATATCTACACCAGATTTTACTAAATATTTTACGCTTTCTAATCTACCTTCCAATAAGGCATTTTCAACTGCGCTATTTAATTCCCCGTTCAACTCTTGGAGCATTTTTTATTACAAAGAATATATACGTTTATTAATCACTTTTTTTATCAATTTTTTTAATAATTTACCTTATTACCAATCAAATTTTATATAGGTAATTTTATTGGAGACTCTTCAGCCAATATAATCAGATACCAAAAATATACACGATTTATCACCACATTATGTTTCTGTTGGATAACCAATAAACATTTGAACAATTATGGATCATTTTAATTGTACTTTCATCCAATACTTTTGGTTTTCCCCGAAATATACATTCTTGGAATAGACATACTGATCTAACACCTTTGGATATTAATTAATTCTTTCATTTTATTGAAATTTTAATAATTAGTATTTTTTATCAATTTTTGTTTATAATTAATGGTCACCTTATTACCAGCCCAAATTTGATATATGGTTTACCATAGATCGAATTCTATCTAAAAATTGAAATGTTATTCTGAGCCTCAAATAATAGCTCCATTATATTATTCACATATTTTGTTTTCTAGTTTTTCTATTTTATTGTTAAAAATTTGGAGGTAAAATCCATTTCCCCAATCTATTGCCTTCTCCAATTTATAAGCATTATATTTTATATTATCGATATTAACACTTGTTCCCCCAAATGTTAAATTACAATAGTATCTCAATATGTTGCCAATCGTTTTTATACTGATATTCTGATTTATAAACTCTTTATCTTCCAATAATGCGATTTTCTCTGTTATAAACTTTTTGTTGGCAATTATATTTTCTTTCATTATATCCACTGTTTGTTTTTCACCTTGTCTGATCGAATTAAAACCTACTTTTTTTAATATATCTTCCACTATTTTTATGTTTTTATCATTCATTTCACAACAATTGTGATATATATGATAATTCTTTTTTTTGGATATAAAATTGATTAGATTTTTTTGATCATCACTTGATAATCCATTGTATCTTTCAATACTATAATTAAATTTATCCAATAAAACCTTAAGATTGTGCGCATTGTATTGTTCAATATTTAATATCCCCTTTTTTGAAATTTTATTGTCGATATTATCACACATTTCTTTTGTAATTTTTGGAATATTTCCTTTTATAACACGATGATATGATTTTCCTACTTTCTTCTTTTCAAAAAAACTAAATGTGGGATTTCTAACAACATTTTTTCGATCAAATAGCAAATTATTTAATTTTATAAATTTCAGAATTCTCTTTTTGATTTTACTTTGAATTGCACCATATTCTATAATAGTTTTAAATGCATTTTTGTCGTTCATAAGATCACACACTTTATCTATAGCTTCTTTGATGATACTCAATTCACAATCAAAAAATTCTCTACGATAGGCAACCCGATAATCTTTTAACAGTGTAAATAAAATAGTTTCTCCTTCTCTATAATATCTCATAGGTTTTGATTTATGATCAACAACGACTGGATCAATATATGCAGTGGTGTATTGGAATATTCTCTTTTTCGTGTCTATTGAATATCCTAATTTACGAACATTGTTCCCATGAGCTTTATACATTGTGTTGTTTAAACAATATAAAAATCCTTTTCCAGTTTCAATATGTGTAATGTAAATTCATTCACAAAAGCTGCATTGTATTGTTTTTTCAGTATCTTTTGGTTCATAGGGGTGTATTTTACTTGTTTACTGATTTTGAATAAATTATATTGTTCTTTTATAATTTCCATTTTATATTATATTATATTATTTTTGTCCATTTATATATTTTTTTTAAGTTTGATCAATTGTATTATTAAAGGGCCAGTTAAAATGGTCAGTTGATGCACTTTTTTGCCGATATAATTTAATACAGCTGTTTTTGTCCATCCTAATGACTTTTTTTATTATACCAACTGATCGTTAGTGGGCCATATAAAATGGTCGGTTGATAAACTTTTCTACTAT